>Ga0209499_1000575_pt1 | contig 27048 bp, 29 predicted proteins | sample C_130208_EF_Meta_FD_187306 | JGI IMG/M metagenome (GOLD analysis project Ga0209499, IMG submission 187306) | Freshwater microbial communities from Lake Croche, Canada to study carbon cycling - C_130208_EF_MetaG (SPAdes) (version 2) | ecosystem: Environmental > Aquatic > Freshwater > Lake... | reverse complement strand
GATATTCATCATAGGTCACTTCTGTTTTCCCCACCCAAAAAGCATTTATTTTTACTTTTTTTTGAGGGCCTTCATCTGCTTTGTGTCCAACATCTTGTGGCGAACTGCCGAATAAAAATTCCCCTCCCGGTACAGCCACCATGTCAAATGAAACCGTACTTCCAGGAATCGTTTGTTTGTATGAACTTAGTTTTTGGGCTTTTAAGGGATTGAAAATAAGGAGAGAAAAACAAAATATGTAAATGTATTTCATGTTATAAAAGATTTTGATTTAATAAAATATTCAATTTACCCGCATTGATTTCCCAAATTAATAAGCGAACATCAGGCAATTTTACCACTAATTTTTTAATTTCTTGTAAGGTCATTACTGTCGCAGCCGTCGCTAGCCAATCGGCCAAAGTCCCATCGGGTGCAATAGCTGTGGCAGAACGTCCATGCGTTAAAGCCATTCCGGTTCTTGGATCTAATACATGTGAATAAACTTGATCGCCAATTTTAACTTGTTGGTAGGTCTTTCCCGAACTCGCAATGGCGCAATTTTTCAAATGTAACATCTGATCTGAAACAGAAGTGCCACCTGGAATCTCTAAGCCAAGTACCCATTCACCGCCCATTTTATCCGATGATGTCATGCATATTTTCCCACCTGCATCCACTAAAACATAGGGCCATGAATTATTTAGTAAATGGTCTAACACCTTTTGCGCCACAAAACCTTTTCCCAAGGATCCTAAGTCTAACTGACATGCTCGGTTGGCCAATCGTAATTTTGTCGAATCCTCTGAGAACTCGATCCAATTTCCCTGAATGGAATCCGCAATATTTTTAAGATTCATTTTATCTGGCAATATTTTATCTTTCCGTGTTTTTCTCCATGCTTGAACCAATCTTCCTACTTTTACATTCAAAGCCCCTTGGGTTAAATTTTCTGCTTGCATTGCAGTGATTAAAATCTCTTTTAATGGACGATGAATGGGGAAAAACTCCCCCGTCCCGGCCCGCAAATTGACCTGACTTAACTCTGAATTAATTTGATAATCGCTCAATTGGGACTCTAAATTGCGCGCTAATTCGAACGAACTTTGAATGACTTTTGAAATTCCAAGACTATCATTTGTCGATACAACAATCCGAAAGGGTGAACCCATGCGGGATGTTTCAAACGTATATTTACCTGTTTGAGCCAAATTTTGATATGAAATCAGGAGAATGAACGTTAGTAAGAAATTGATTTTTTTAATCATAATTCAAATATTACAAAAAAAAATTGTAATTTTATCCCGCAAATAAGGGTCGTATTCAATTCATCAACTGTTTATGATTACCCAATCAATATATTTGCTATGCTTGAATCCAATAAATTTCTATTTGAAGCATTAACATACGACGACGTATTGTTATTGCCCGCGTATTCGGAGGTATTGCCTCGCGAAGTCAGTACACAAACTAGGTTAACTAGAAATATCACGATCAATATCCCGATCGTGTCTGCGGCCATGGATACCGTAACTGAAGCGGCTTTGGCGATCGCTTTAGCCCAAGAGGGTGGAATTGGAATCATTCACAAAAATATGACGATTGACCAACAAGCAGCTCAAGTTCGCAAAGTAAAGCGTTCTGAATCTGGAATGATCATCGATCCCGTCACTTTAAAAGACAATCAAACCTTAGGTGATGCTCAGCGCATTATGAAGGAGTTTAAGATTGGCGGTATTCCCGTGATTGACGACGCATGGAAATTGGTGGGTATTTTGACCAACCGGGATTTGCGGTTTCAAAAGCAAACATCACGTCCGGTGGCTGAGATCATGACGAAGGTGAATTTAATCACGGCCAAAGAAGGTATTACTATGGAAGATGCCGAAAGCATTTTGCAAGAATATAAAATTGAAAAATTGCCGATTGTTGACAAAAATGGTAAGCTTATTGGCCTAATCACCTATAAAGATATTTTAAAACGCAAATCTCATCCTTTGGCATCGAAAGATTCCTTGGGTCGATTACGCGTAGGAGCGGCCGTGGGAGTTACGCCCGATTTATTGGATCGGGTACAAGCCTTAGTCCAAGTGGGAGTTGACGTAATCAGTATCGATACCGCTCATGGACATTCCAAAGGGGTGATCGATGCCTTAAAATCCGTCAAAAAAGCATTCCCGACCTTGGAAGTTATTGTCGGAAATATTGCCACAGGAGAAGCGGCAAAAGCCTTAGCGGAAGCGGGAGCCGATGCGGTGAAAGTGGGTGTGGGTCCTGGAAGTATTTGTACCACTCGGATTATTGCCGGTGTGGGAATGCCCCAATTAACCGCAGTTTACGAAGCGGCAAAAGCATTAAAACCCTATAATATTCCATTAATTGCCGATGGCGGAATACGTTACTCTGGGGATGTTGCCAAAGCGATTGCTGGTGGTGCGAGCACGGTGATGATTGGGTCTTTATTGGCCGGAACGGATGAAGCACCGGGTGAAATGATTATTTTAGAAGGGCGTAAATTCAAATCATATCGGGGAATGGGTTCATTAGAAGCGATGGAAGATGGTTCCAAAGATCGATATTTCCAAGATGCGGAAGATGACATCAAGAAATTAGTGCCGGAGGGGATTGTAGGCCGAGTGCCATTTAAGGGCTCTGTGACTGAAATTTTATACCAAATGGTCGGCGGATTGAAAGCCGGCATGGGTTATTGCGGCGCCGCGTCGATTGAAATCATGCAAGAAGCCAAATTTGTCAAAATTACTTCCGCAGGTGTGAAAGAAAGTCACCCGCATGATGTCAGCATTTCGAAGGAAGCTCCGAACTATTCGGCGAAATAAAAAAATAAATGATTGAATTGAAAAGCCAGCCGAGATCGGTTGGCTTTTTTTATCCTTGATACCCTTGAACCGTATCCACGAAACATTGAACTTTATCTGGATGAATATCTGGATAAACGCCATGGCCTAAATTCGCGATGTATCGTTGGCCCCCAAAAGCCTTCAACATCCCCTTAGTCTCAGCTTCTACCGTTTTAAAATCGCCATATAAGACACAAGGATCTAAATTGCCTTGCAAGGTTTTATGAGATCCGACAAGCGTGCGCGATTCCGCAATGTCCATGTTCCAGTCCAAGCCAATAGTCTGGCAATCTAATTTGGCCATTTCGGCTCTAGCGAAAAATGCCCCTTTGGCAAATAAAGTTAGTGGGACCTCATTAATGGCATCACATATTTGCTTTAAATAAGGAATTGAAAATGCACTGTATTGTGAAGGCGATAAAATACCCGCCCAAGAATCAAATATCTGTAATAAATTAGCCCCAGCAATCACCTGAGCTTTTAAATAGGCAATGGTAGAATCTGTAATTTTTTGTAACAAAGCATGAGCTAAAGCCGGTTCGGCATAAAGCATTTTTTTTGCTTGAGAAAAAGTTTTTGAACCTTTCCCTTCGACCATATAACAGAAAATTGTAAAGGGTGCTCCTGCAAAACCGATTAAAGGAACGCGTCCGGCTAATTCTTTTTTAACAATTTTAATGGCATCTAATACATATTTCAAATCCTCCTCGGGATTAGCTAGCCGAATCTTGGCTAAGTCGGCCTGCGAACGAATCACCTCAGGAAACACCGGTCCTTTTTGTTCTTCCATCAAATAGGGCAAACCCATGGCCTCTGGAACCACTAAAATATCAGAGAAAATAATCGCTGCATCTACACCGAACCTATCGACCGGTTGTAAGGTCACTTCAGCTGCCATTTCTGGATTCGTGGCCAACGCGATAAAGGAGCCTGCTTTTGCACGAACCTCTCGGTATTCAGGCAATATTCGACCTGCTTGGCGCATCACCCAAACGGGTACCCGTTCAACTGGTAGGCCTAGCGCAGCACGAATGATTAAATCGTTTTGTAATTTTTCCATTTTGAAGGTACAAAGGTAGAGAAAATTTAGGTAAGAGATAATAGGTAATATTAATAGATATTAGGTGACAAGGGGACTTTAGGTAATAGGTAAGAAGTTATTTAAAAACAATTTATAGGCAGGAAATATAAGATTGATGTGAGTCTAATACTTTTAATACCTAATTTTCCCTATTACTTATAACCTCTTACCTAATTTACCACTTACCTAAAAAAAACTTACCTTTGCATCCAAACAATTTTCCTCATGGCTGCCGCACCGATTATCGCCCGATTCATTACTAGCAATACTGATTTTACCAAAAGTCCTCCAGCTAGATTTCCTGAGTTTGCGTTTATTGGTCGTTCTAACGTAGGAAAGTCCTCGCTGATTAATTCGTTGACCTTCCATAAAGGTTTAGCAAAGACCTCTCAAACTCCCGGAAAAACTCAATTGATCAACCACTTCATGATTAATGAAAAATGGTATTTGGTCGATTTGCCTGGCTACGGTTACGCCAAAGTCAGCAAAGAGAAAAGAAGAGATTTTGAGAAAATGATTTTTGATTATTTACTTCACAGGGAAAATTTAACATGTCTTTTTGTCCTGATTGACATACGTATTAAACCCCAGGCGGTGGATATTGAATTCATGAACCGAATGGTCAATGAGCAAGTTCCTTTTCATATTGTTTTTACGAAGGCCGATAAATTATCGCAAAAGCAAGTGGGGGATAGCGTTGAATTATATAAAAATTATTTGTTAGAATCCTGGGAAACATTGCCAACTATTTTTATCACCTCAGCTGAAAAACATGTAGGCAGAGAAGACATCATGAAAAATATAGAGCAATTAATTCAAACCTCTCCATATAAAGTAGGGAAATAGTACTAATTTTACGCACGAATTTTATAAACATATTCATGGAATTATTGAACGAAGTAGCCCACATCTCGGGTAAACCAGGATTATTTAAAGTGTTAAAACCCACAAGAACGGGAGTGATTGTCGAGACATTAGATGCGGCCAAACAAAAATCAGTGGTTAGTGGCCAAACCAGAATTTCGGTACTGAAAGACATTTCCCTTTATTTAGATGATCACCAAGATAGCACCATGCCTTTGGCTGAATTGTTCATAAAAATACATGAGATATTTAATGGTGAATTACCCATAGAGCCACGCAAATCAACTGATTTAGAGCTTTTTGGTGTCATATCGACTGTGGTTCCCAACTATGATGCAGATCGTGTATTTGCGTCCGACATCAAAAAAATCTTAAATTGGTACCTGATTTTATTTACGGCATGTTCCAGAACTTTTTCCTAAAAAGGTCGATGAGGAACCTAAGCTGGAAAAAGTAGAAAAACCCAAGGCAGAAAAAAAGCCGGCATCCAAAAAAGCGCCAGCTAAAAAATAAACCTAAAAAAATCCCGGCCTAAACCGGGATTTTTTTATTTCAAAGAATTAATCCATTTCGCAATTTTAATGGCATCATCTTTGGGAACATTCGTCATGGGTGCCATTGGAGGATAACCTGGCCAGTTAGCAGGCTGAGGTTTTGCAATCAGTGAAACTATTTTATCTACACTGTAATTCTTTTTAGCCACATCCTGATAAGCAGGTCCCACTAATCTGGCATCTACTCTGTGACACGCAAAACAAGTATACTTTTGCATCAATGGCTTAATGGCTTCCGGAAAATCTTCAGCTTTAGCTTGAAAACCCAAGGCTGAAAAACCCAATACTACTGAAAAAATTAATTTAGATATCGTTTTCATAAAATTTGTTTAAAAGGCACATCGAAATGGCCAAATTTAATATTTAAAAATAAAATTATAAACTCAAAATTGAATTTACAAATTAAGGGAATTCTCCTCAAAAAACTGCCCTTGATTATGCCTTTTTTAATGAATCAATTGCATTTCTTACACTTCCATACTTTTCTAATAATTCGGCAGCCTTCTCTTCACTGATTCCAGTCGCTTCACAAACCATCATAATCGCTCTTAAAACTAATTTATGATTGCTTAATTGCATGTCCACCATTTTATTCCCATGTACATGTCCTAGTTGGATCATGACCGAAGTCGAGATCATATTTAAGACTAATTTCTGTGCCGTTCCCGATTTCATGCGCGTACTTCCCGTGACAAATTCTGGCCCCACAATCACTTCAACAGGATATGTAGCTTCTTTAGCCACTACTCCACCAGCATTACATACGATGCAACCTGTGAGAATTCCATGCGCATTCGCTGCCCTTAATCCACCCACTACATAGGGGGTTCGGCCAGACGCGGCGATTCCAATCACCGTATCTAGTGCACCTATTTCATACACTTTCATGTCCAGCCATGCCTGCTGTTCATCGTCTTCGGCATTCTCAACGGCCTTTCTTATCGCCCCATCACCACCAGCAATTAATCCGATCACCCGATCAAAGGCCACACCATAAGTTGGCGGACATTCTGAAGCATCCACAACCCCTAGTCGGCCAGACGTCCCAGCTCCAATGTAAAATAAACGTCCACCTTGTTTCATGCGGGGAACTATTTGATTCACTAATGCCTCGATGGCCGGAATTACTTTCTCGACCGAATGAGGGACCGTTTTATCTTCGGCATTCATTTGTCGGAGTAAGGTATCTACACTCTGCTGCTCTAAATTTTCATATAGAGAAGCAGATTCGGTCGCTAATAAGCTTAGATTTTCAGCCATTATTGTTGGTATAATTCATTATAATTCGAGAAAAAATACGGAATAGTTTCGATTCCCTTATAAAAATTAAACAAACCAAAATGCTCATTTGGAGAATGGATGGCATCGGAATCTAGACCAAAACCCATTAAAATAGACTTAATTCCCAACTCCTTTTCAAATAAAGCGACTATTGGAATACTCCCACCCCCGCGTGTAGGCACCGGTACTTTTCCAAAAGTAGTCGCCAAAGCCTCGGATGCTGCTTGGAATGCGATGCTATCCGTTGGCATTAAATATGCCTCACCTCCATGATGTGCGGTGACGGTTACTTGAACTCCTTTAGGCGCTGCGGCCAAAAAGTAGTCAGTAAATAATTTAATAATATGCTCAGAGGATTGATTAGGGACCAACCTCATAGAAATTTTAGCATAGGCGATTGAGGGCAAAACGGTTTTTGCTCCCTCCCCTGTATATCCACCCCAAATACCATTGACGTCTAAAGTTGGCCTAATCGAGGCCCTTTCAATCGTTGAAAAACCTTTTTCTCCATGAACCGAATGAATGCCTAGATCGTTTTGATAGGCCTCTAAGTCAAAAGGTGTTTGTGCCATGGCGGCCCGATCAGCTGCACTCACTTCCAATACACCCTCGTAGAATCCTGGTATCGTAATCCGATTAAATTCATCGTGCATGGACGAAATCATTTCACATAATATATTAATGGGATTGGCCACCGCTCCTCCATATACGCCGGAATGTAAATCTCGATTTGGACCTTGCACAGATACTTCCATATAACTAAGTCCCCGCAAACCCACGTCGATGGATGGCGTATCATTGGCAATAATGGCCGTATCTGAGATTAAAATCACATCTGCTTTCAAAAGCTCTTTGTGGGTACAAACGAAAGTTGACAAGTTATTTGACCCTACTTCCTCCTCCCCTTCAATCATAAATTTAACATTACAGGTTAATTCGCCCGCCGCATACATGGCCTCGAAAGCTTTTGCATGCATAAATACCTGCCCCTTATCATCACAAGAACCGCGGGCATAAATGACCTCATTTTTGATGATTGGATCAAAAGGAGGATTATCCCACAATTCTAAGGGATCGGCTGGTTGGACATCATAGTGCCCATAAACCAAGATTGTTGGCGCATTAGCATCTATCATTTTCTCCCCATAAACAATGGGAAAACCTTCCGTTTCCTCGAGTCGAACATGGTCAAGTCCAGCTTTTTTGAGGTTATCAGCCATCCACTCTGCAGCTTGCCTAACCGATCCGGCATAAGCAGGATCAGCAGAAATAGAGGGAATCCGTAACCATTCTAATAATTCTGTTAAAAATCGATCTTGTTGGGCGGATATATACGCTTGAGTTTCTTTCATATTTGAATTTCAGGGCTAAAATGCACCTCCACAAATATAAAAAAAATAATGTTTACGATTGCTTTTTACGCGGAATTAGGTACATCCGATTTTCAGTACCCTGCAAAATGCGTATAATATTTCCACGATGCATGAAAATCACAAGGCATGCGATAAGGAGACCAAAATAAATCAATAAGGGTATTTCTTGTCCAAATACCCCAAAAATTAACAACAATGAAAATACGATCGACGCGACCATAGAACCCAAAGAAACGTATTTTGAGATAGCAAAGACGATTAAAAAAACACAAATACCCACGATAGCTGCTTGCGGGTGTAACGCTAATACCATGCCTAAGGTTGTAGCAACCCCTTTTCCTCCCTTAAAACCACAAAACACGGGAAGCAGATGACCGATAATGGCTAAAAACCCGAAAAGTATTTTTAAGGTCACACAAGTTTGCCAATCAATCAAATGAAAGTAAAATAAAACAGCAGAAAGGCCTGTAGCTATAAATCCTTTGAGTGAATCAACAAACAGAACGATGGATCCTGCTTTTTTACCTAATACTCGAAAAGTATTGGTGGCGCCCGCATTTCCACTCCCATGCTTACGAATATCAATTCCGTGATACGTTTCTCCATACCAAATGGCGGTAGGAATGGACCCGAGAAGATAACTTACAATAGAAAGACCAAAAATGAGTAATACCATAATTAAAATTCGACCTTTTGGCAGAAGTCAAATATAGACTGCTAACCTTCATAAATCAAATGCATATAAAACATTCTTGAAATGTTTAAATTTTAGTCTTTAATTTATTCTAATTTCGACTAAAATGAAACATTGATAGAGGCCATCAACCTGAAAGGCTGTGAAACTCCGTGGTCTAAATAGCTAAGTCGATGAAAAGCCTGGATACGGAAAATCTTGAAAATATTATCAATCCCATACCCAGCCTCCACATATGGTTTACCCGGCTCAAGTGCATCGAAGGCGTATTGATCTAAAAACTTGGATTTTAATGGGTTATTAACATCTTTCATAAGCTCCTTATTGGAAGATCGCTGACTCCCAATGACCATATTGGTACTGGCAATAAAACGCCATTTTAGTTTTTTTATCAAGGGTATCCGATTAAAAAACAGACCTTCAAAATTGTGGTTATACTGCAAAGAAACATACTGATCACTCACAAATTCAAAATAATTCATGGTGGAAAAAGCACTCCTTACAAAGAACAAAGTCTCATTACCCAAGTGAGGAAACAAAAGAGGCGCAGGCAGATTGGAAGGAGTATATCCTGCCATCAAGGTATAATCAGATCGACCGATTTTGCCTAATTGAAATGATTGATAGGCTTTCAGCGTAAAACGTTCGTAATCAAAGTTGCCACCCAAAAGCCCTTTAATCCCCCTTTGATATTTAAAGGTGAGCACAGGAATTCGCTTCGTAGCCAAGGTAACTTTCTCGTTTCCATTCATAATAAAGGTCTCATTTTTAGCAAACCTAGCCTCCAATGTGATGAAAGAATCTTGGTAATAATCTTGTACGGGTGAATTGACTCCCATCTCAGGATTCAATCGGTATTGAAACCGGAATAATGGATCAAAGGATCTTGAATTGGCTGAAACGGAAAAGCTAATACCTTTCGTAGGCTCTGTGGTAAAAAATGCCTCGGTTTCGCGGCGATAAAAGGCGCCTGAGAACGCACCCCAACGAGTAAACGCGTAAAATAATTTATTATCACCTATTAATTCTGGCGTTAAACCCACTCGTTCTATATCATAGGAGTGCCGTAATCCGGCCATCGTCCATTTTTTCTTTGAAAATAAATAGTTTACCTCCCCTGAATATTTTAACACCAAATCTTTAGTCCCGAAACCTACATTTCCCCTTAAAATCCAGTTTTTATCGAAGTTGGCATTAGTCCTGAATCCCAACCTAAACCTTGCCCCTTCCAGGCGATTAATGGCCAAACTAGTTATATAAGGGCCCACCTCAATGTCATTGAAACGCTTAAATCCACTAAATACAATTTCGGCAATTTCTACATAGGTCTTAACCACAGGCAAATTTCTCACGGAATCAATCAAGGATGAGGCCAACAAATCCTGTGCACTTAAAGGTTCATACCGGGCATTCTTCCAAAAATTCGGATCTGGTTCCTTTGCGTCCTCAGCAACCTCAGAGACAAGATCGTAAAAATCAAGTGGCTTGGGCTCATTGACGACAAAATCCTTGTTGGAAATATACATCTTTAACAACATCCCAGCGGAACCCTTAGTAATTTCTTCTAAATCAATCAAAAAGCGAGTACGAGCCGGTAACCAATATCCCGAAGCTGTCTGCTCTAGTTCTTGAGAGATTTTAATCTTATCTATGAAATTCAGGTTAGCTTCTTTATCGACAGAAGCATCTATTTGAACCAAAGCAAAACTAGTGGTGTCAATCCATACTTGGCCCGTAAACACCAAGTCCATCGGATTTTTGGGCTCGTAATCAATTTGATAGCAAACTTTTCCCTCGACTTGGACCGTGTCCCCAATGTAATATTTGTAATTTGCTTTCCAACCTTCACCAATGGGACTGGCAAAATCCTTCCCAAAAAATCCTATGTAATTTTGATAAAAGTTGTAGTTGGCCAATAAATTCCCGCCAACTAATTGCGAAATGAAACTTCCCTCTTTTACGCCAACTCCTTTTATATTCGTCTTTAAAATGAGCTCTTTTTTCCTTTGTGGCGATTCTCGATAATAAAATTTACTTAATGACTCAGAAATGAAGGTTGGTATAACTAATTTGCCATCATCACCTGCCATTTTTTCAAATTTCTTAACGGCCTCTTGGATGTCCTTCATGACCTTTCTTTCCTTAAATTTATCCGAAATATTGTCTACATCCAACTCCATTTTCGTGTACGAATCATACGCGTAGGCCGATAACTTACTTCGGTCATTTTTGTCCCGATTTTTAATCACATTTCGCAATATTTTGAAGACCGGATTTTCCCCAGAATACACTATAACTTCATTCAAAGAACGATTTGTTGGCTCCATTTGAAAATCAACCACCTGAGACTTCAACTTTTTATCGATATACTTAACCTTCCTTTTATATCCCACAAACGAAACATAAATAGAGTCCGATAAAACTTTTGAATTTAAGGTATACTCGCCTTGAAAATTAGTGCTTGTTCCTGCATTTACCCCCAATAGACCTACGGAAGCAAATGGAACTGGGTCACCGTTACTCGCATCTCGAACAATACCCTTGATTTGATATTGCGCAAGAAGTGAATCAATTGAAAAAACCAATAAGAATAGCGCCAAAATAGCGCTAAAAACACTCTTTTTCAAAACTTTTAAAATAGGGTTTTTTGAATTTTATAACAATAATTAGCCGTATTTTTCATGATTTCTTACGTAATCAATTAGACTTGAACAAAAATACAAAGTATTGTGGAATAAAAGCTATTCGTCGATAAATTTTAAAGTTTCGTCGGCAAATGATTTGAATTTTAGCAAGGCACGCGCCCGATGAGCGATTGTATTCTTTTCTGAAAGTGTCATTTCAGCAAAAGTCCTTGATTCATTTTCTGGCTGAAACAAAGGATCATACCCAAATCCTTGATTTCCTCTCGGCTCTAACACTATTTCTCCTCTAATTTCTCCTTCAAATTGATGATAATGTCCCCGATGATGAAAAGTTAGGACCGTAACAAAACGCGCAGATCTGTTAACACAATTGCTCATATCAAAAATTAATTTGGCAGAATTAGCCAGATCATTTTTTAGTTCACCGGCATAACGCGCTGAATGAACACCGGGTAAACCTCCCAGGCAATCGACTTCAAGTCCTGAATCATCCGAAAGACAAGTAAGCCCAAAACGATCTGCGATAAACCGAGCCTTCTGTAAGGAATTTTCAGCTAAAGTATTACCTGTTTCTGGGATATCTTCGATTATACCCAACTCAGAAATGGATTTAATCAAGAACTGTCTTCCCAAAAGAGCCGAAAGCTCTTCGATTTTATGTTTGTTTTGGGTAGCTAAATATAAGTCAATCATTATAGCGCACCCACCACCTCAACTTCAAAATACAACGGAGAATTAGCTGGAATAGTCGAGCTTCCAGTCGCGCCATAGGCAATTTTAGAAGGCATGATCAAAGCGGCTTTTTCACCCACTTTCATTTTTAAAATCCCTTCATCAAATCCAGCAATCACTGCACCCGCACCTGCGACAAAAGTAAATGTGCCAGCATTAAATGATGAATCATAAACAAGTTTACCACTAGTAGCATCATTTTGCAACACCCCATAGCTAAATCTGCCCGTATAATTGACTTTTACAGATTGACCAATTCCGACCTGAGCACCCTTAGGGTTTTCCACTAATTTTTTGAAAATTAACCCGGTAACAGAAACATCCGGATTGGTAATTTTATACAAGGTTTGAAAATCTTGTAATTGCTCTGCCTCTGTACGAATAGCAACTATTTCGATTTCTAATTTAATAACTGAAAATGCAGGAATGTCCGTGTATGAGTTACCACCAAAAGCAAGAGCAGATGGCAAAATAAATACACCAGATTCTCCCTCCTTTAAAAAGGAAATCGGTAAATTCAAAACGGTTGAATTAGATCCCCAAACCATACCTTTCAATTGGCCTAATGATTTAGCCGTAGAATCTATTTTAGTTCCATCTAGCAAAGTCATTTTATAATAAAACTTAATTAGATCGGTATTAAAAGCCTGTTTACCCGTAGATTTAGCCGAGTTAATTGAATAATACATTCCCTCAGGTGATTTTTGAAGCTTCAGGCTTGAACGACTAATATACCCATCGATCTCCTTTTGATTATTCGATTCTGTTTGGTTTATTTCTTCTAATTTACAACTTGACATCCCGCCCAACAGCGAAAGACAGATAAAAAAGTAAACTAAATTTTTCATAAAACTATTGTATTTTGGCTATATAAATCTCAAACATTAATGGAGTAAATCCTGGGATACTCGTTCCCGAGCCTTTTTCACCATATCCGATAGTCGAAGGAAAAACAACAATTCCTTTTTCTCCTAAACGCATCATTTCAATCCCCTTTTGGAATCCAATCACGGTTTGCGTACCCCCTACGGTAACAGAAAAACTGTCCGTACGAGCCATATTTCCATCGAAAGCAAAGCCATTTAAAAACCGTCCCGTATATTTCAATTTGACTACTTTGCCCGTTGCGGGAATATCTCCGGTTCCCGGAACTAGTTGTATATACCTTAACCCATCAGCACCAGTACTGGTCGTTTTGTACCCTTTTTTCGCTAAAAAAGCATTTATTTGATCATTCTGACTATGCACAGAGTAACTCTTAATAGTCACTTTAAGAGGAGTGTAAGCCGGCAAGCCCTCAAAAGATTGGGATGTTCCTGGCAATGCCATTACAGCTTGTTCTTCATCACGTAAATGAGCCATTAATCGAGTAAATATGGGATTTAAAAAGCCATATTGATACATTAATGGAGAATTGGTTTTGCGATTCGTACTATCCAAAACCTTACCTGTTACTAGGTTAGCTAATTCATAGTGAATCATTAAAGTATCCCCTCTTAATGCTAATTCTCCACTTGGATTTGACTTGGTCAAAAAGTAATAGGCCCCGTTCTCCATGGCGACTGGAGTTTGGTTCAACTTGGAGAAGTACGACAGTATTTGTGTCTGATTCTCTTTTGCCTTCACCTCGTCTGCCAACTCAACATTTGACAAACAAGACGTCAATAGAGAACCCACAAATACCATCGCTAAAAACTGCTTCACCAAATTTCTCATTTTTATTATTTCTTAGACAATACTTCAATTTCAAAAACTAATACGGAATTGGCTGGAATTGGACCACGAGCTTGTTCGCCATATCCAATCGTAGATGGGATCACAAACGTGCCTTTTCCACCCGCTTTTAACAATGTCAAGGCTTCATTAAATCCAGGAATCATTTGGCCTACAGGCATTTCAGCTGCATTTCCTTTATCAAATTCTTTTCCGTTTAAAAAAGTACCGCGGTAGTTGACCAACCACGTCTCTCCCATCTTCGGAGAAGCACCCGCACCCGGCTTTTCAATCGCATGGTACAATCCTGTCGCAGAAGATATAAATGACTTACCTGTTTTTGCTATGTAATCAGCAATCATTTTAGGTTGTAAGGCAATATCCTTAGCCGCTGATTGCTTAGCTTTCGCTGCTTCCTTTTCCATATCTTTTTCAAACTCAGCGCGAGATTGAACTTTCAAGATTTTAACCGTATACTTTAAATCAGTTCCCGGCTTCAAGAATGGAGGTAGTGGAGACTGAACCGCTTTGGTCAAACTGTCAATCGGCACTAATATCGTTGCACTATCGCCCAAGGCTAACAAACGCAATCCATTTTCAAAAGAACCCTTAAATGCTCCTGGAGCATTAGAGGGAGCTTGAATCATCCCTTTTCCTGGTTGGCCATCCTTCTTAGTATCCTGCAAAACTGAATCAGCGCCATTTTTAATCACTAAATTAAATGTAATGATATCGCCTTCTTTCAACTTCTTTGCCGTATTATCATGGCTATGCATTTGAATTTTTACTCCGTCGATAATCTCTACTTTATTCTGATTACAAGCCGCCAATAATAGAGCCGCCGAAAAAATTAATCCTATTTGTTTACGCATGATTGTAGTTTTTTGACCGTAGTCCGATGAAAAATTTGTTTAGTTTTTTTATAATTTTTTTACTCGATTTATTTCTGAAAGGTACAAAGGTAATACTTCTTGCAATTTTTCCCTCGCTTGTATTAAAGATCCACCAGAAAATCGACCACCGGAGGCATTTTTATGACCACCTCCCTCAAAATAAGTGGCCGCAAACGTGTTCACAGCAAAAGGTTCAATCGATCGGAATGAAAACTTAATTCCATCCGGTCTAGCGATCATTAGTATAGACCAAATTGCTCCTGCGATCTGTAATCCATAATTTACAATACCCTCTGTATCACCTGCCTGAGAATTAAATTGATTTAAATCTTCCTCTGTAATCCACATAATTGCCAAATGATACTCCGCTAAATATTCCAATCGATTAGCTAAAATATGTCCTAAAAATTTTAATCGATCTATGGAAGCTGAATCAAAAATCTTCCGGTGAATTGCATTCGTATTAACGCCTAATTTAATCAAATTGGCAACCACCTCATGAACATGAGCCGTGGTATTTGGATGTCTAAAACTACCTGTATCGGTCATAATACCTGAATACAGGCATGCCCCAATCTCTTCGCTTATAAGTTCCTCATCCCCCCACTCAACAATTAAATCATAAATTAATTCACAGGTGGACGCGGCTGTTGTCCGATGATAATAATAATCAGCAAAATCCTCTGGGTCCAAATGATGATCAATGACTACCTTTTTACCTCGTGCATGTTTAACGAAAGAGGATAAATGGTGAAGTCGCTGTAAGCCTGAAAAATCCAAACAAAATATCCAATCTGCCTGGTCAACCAAGGCGCCTACTTGCACTTTATGTAAAGGATTTTCAGCATTTAAAATCGCTGAGGCACCGGTCATCCATTGAAGATTTTGCGATACCGCTGAAGGTACAATGACCTGAACATCGAGCCCTTTACTCGTTAAATATTGTTGCCATGCAAGGCTTGAACCAATCGCATCCGAATCTGGATTAAAATGAGTCGTAATAACCGCTTTTTGACCTGGTAAAATTTTTGCTTGCAAAGCAGTAATTGAAGACATATGAATATTTACAACCATAAATAAATTTGGGCAATCGCAAAGTTAGAGATAAATTTGTAAAAAAAATGATACATGTCTACAAACAGAACCTTTACCATGATTAAACCCGATGCCGTTTCAGATGGTTTTTCGGGACCTATTATTCAACAGATTGAGGAAGCCGGATTTAAAATCATCGCCCTTAAAAAAATCAAATTAAGTCCAGAAGATGCTGGTAACTTTTACGAGGTACACAAAGAAAGACCTTTTTTCCAAAGCCTATGCGATTACATGTCTTCAGGTGAGATTGTTCCCATGGTCTTAGAAAAAGAAAATGCGGTAGAGGATTTTCGCACGTTGATCGGCGCAACCAATCCAGCCAGCGCCGCCGAAGGAACCATTCGCAAGCGTTTTGCAAAATCCATAGAGGCCAATGCCATTCATGGTTCGGATTCGAATGAAAACGCAGCTCTAGAAGCCACATTTTTCTTCTCAGCATCAGAATTGAAAAATTAATTATTTGTGTTTATAGAATAGAAAGCCATTCTGCTCATTGATTAAAATCAAATTGGGATGGTATTTAAATCGATCCTCGGCATCAGACTTCATGACAAAAAATGCAGGTCGGTCTACCGAGGATCGATTCATTAATTCATCAGCCGTCGGACTGCCCGCTTGTTTCTGAAAATACAATAAATGGGCAAATGACTTAAATCCAACCGTCTCTACATACACTTTTTGGCCTGATTTGGCGATGTAAAAATCGATAGGTGTGGCCTGCGTATAGCCTTCGATCTTGGGCACTACATACCTCGAATAAGCGAAGATCAGACATATGCTTAACCCCATACTGGTTAAAAACTTCCTGAAACTGAGTCCCTTTTTACCCCATACTGAGTAGATAATCATAGCTGACCAAAACACTCCAATCCATTTTTCGTATCCATTCCAGACTACTGGAGATTGCAAATTTCCGCGGACAAATGCATCCTGAATATAAGGCAAAAAGGAGCTTGGGTTTTCTCCTATGATAGGCACTAAAGTTAAAATTAGACCCAATAAGAGTCCCAAAATGACAAAAATAATTGTTTTCAAACGCGTCAAGGGCACATCCTCTTCATACCAAGTATTTAACACTTGAGCAGAGAAAAAGGTAATCGGTAACCAACACATCGAAGAATAATGAACAATCTTCGTTTTGACCAAACTAAACAAAATTAAAACCACCCAAAAAAGCACTTTCATCCAAGAGGCGAAATCCGTTGATTCTTTTTTGACCAACAGCCTGTTCAAAACTAAAATAGAAATCGGAAAGCAGCCCAATATTAAAATGAGGGCATGGTAATAAAAGGGTTGACCATGACCGGCGTCCCCCGTAGTTAATAGTCGAATTTGATAGGCAAAAAAATCCTCGATAATTCCGGTTCCAAATTTTAAGGCAATCAAACCGTACCAAGCAACAAAAAACACACAGGCTATGATGGCAGACAAAATCGCACCCTTAAAAAGTGCAGAAAAGCGAAGTAATACTTCTTTTCTGTGCAACAAACCGAAAACTAAGCAAGTTAAACCCCACAATAGCAGCGCCACAGGTCCTTTTGTCAACATCCCTAATCCGATCATCACCCCCGACAATAAGGCATTTTTAATTCGAGTTGAATCAGCATAAAATTCCGCAAAATAATAAATGCCCAAAAATATAAACAGATTAAACAAGGGATCAATAATCCCTGAACTTGCATACACATGTGGGGTAATGGCCGCCAGGTAACAAAAAGCCCAAAGGTGTCCTAGATTGTCAGAAAAATACTTTTTACCCAATTTGAAAATGAGCAGCAGGGTTGAAATTCCTACTAATGCATTAGGGAAGCGTGCGGCAAATTCCATACTAGTCCAAGCATTTTCTGTAAAAATTCCAAAGAAATTAAAGCTGAGTGCTTGCAGCCAAATAAACAGAGGGGGCTTTTCCCAGAACGGTAGAAAATTAATTTGAACACTTAAGTAATCCTGACTGACCAACATTTCACGCGCCGACTCTGCAAAATTTATTTCATCCCAATCGAAAAGATGAGACACCCCTAAATTGGGCAAAAAGACAAGGCCTCCAAGTAAAACCCAAAATAAATAGGGATAACGCTTAACATATGAGATCATTGTAAATCGGATTTTGATACGTTCAAATAATACACTAAAAGGGAAACCCCAGTGCCGATCATAGCCCCTACCGCTGTATCCACTGGGAAATGTTGAAATAAATAAACCCTCGAGTAAGCCACTAACATGGCATAAAAAACTAATAATAGCGTAAACAATGGTTTGTTGGCCAACAAAGAAATCCAAAAACACATAAACCAGGCAGCCGAAGTGTGACCCGAAGGCATACTATTGTATTCGCTGATCAACAGATTTTGCAACAAATGCCAAGAATGTGCTTCCCCTTTAAAATAGGCTAGAGGCCTCAGCGCCTCTTTAAAGACAATAAACTTTAGAAATTGAACAATAAGCGTAGAAAGAATGTATGAAATCACATACGACTTTAACCAAGCATTTTTTTTCCAAATAAGATAACCCAATACCAAAATAGGGATCGTTATTTCCGCTCCAGAAGTGACTATTTTGAAAAAAAGATCCGCCCCTGGGGAATGAAATGAATTAATGAGACTCATTTGATCCAAACGGTCCAAAGAATAAACATAGGTCAAAACCACCGCTTCAAAAAAGATTAAACCTGAAACATAATAAACGACAACCTTGTTCATTCGACTCATGCCAACAAAGGTCGGAAGATTTTACGAAATTTTATTTGATGATTTGCTCTTTAATAAAATTTGCCTAATTTTGCATTCCTTTTTTTATCCACCTTTGGAAATGAAAGTTTTAGACGCATATCAGATACCCATACTTTCATTAGAAGATAAATCGTATCGATATACCTTTGAAGGGGCGGATGATTTCTTTCAAGCTTTCGAGCAAGAATGGGTTGAAAAAGGGCAATTCAGTTCGGTAGTGGAACTAAATAAGTCAGCTACCATGATGCAAGTGGAGTTGAAAATTGAGGGTTCGATTCGATTAATTTGTGATCGATCCTTAGAGGAATTTGATTATCCTTTTGAAGTAGATGAAAAACTTATTTATAAGTATTCAGATCACTCGGAGGAAATGGGGAACAACTTGTTTTTAATAGACAGGAAATCTCCAAAATTAGATTTATCGCAGGATTTGTTTGATTTCATAGCATTGCAAGTGCCTATGAAAAAATTGCATCCTCGATACATACATGAGGCGGAAGCCTTGGAAGGAAATCAGTTTATTTATTCAACCGAAAAAGTTTCGGGCGATCAATCTACTGAAAAAGCTGAAGAAGACATGGACCCACGTTGGGCCGCATTAAAAAATTTAAAAGACAATAATTAAAGAACAATACGATGGCACATCCTAAAAGAAAAATTTCTAAGACAAGACGTGATACGAGAAGAGCGCATGACTTTGGTACCCCAAGGCAATTAGCGGTGGATAGCCAAACAGGCGAAACACATTTATTTCATCGTGCGCATGCTCATGAGGGCAACCTTTATTACAAAGGTAAAATGATCGTAGAAGGTTATACTGGAAAAGCATAATCAATCGAATACAAATCAATATATTTTCGCCTGTGCGAAAATATCACGTTAAAATGCTATTTTTTGACTAATTTAAATACTATTTTTGCATCAGAATTTAGTATTTAAACCAAATTAGATGAATATAGCAATCGACGTGATGGGAGGAGATTATGCTCCAGAGGCTGTGATTGATGGAATAATTGAATACATTTCTTTATTGGCACCCAACGAAACTATATTAGCCATTGGACCAGAAGACCTTATACATTCTTTATTTAAATCTCGAAATTTTTCAAGTTCACAGGTCCGTGTGATTCATGCAGATCAGGTGATTGAAATGGGAGAACATCCGACAAAAGCATTAAGTCAAAAACCCAATTCCAGCATAGGTATTGGGTTTTCGCTTTTAAAAGAGGGGAAAGCGGATGTGTTTGCCTCGGCAGGAAATACGGGAGCAATGATGGTGGGCTCACTTTTCTCGGTAAAAACAATCCATGGAATTCAAAGACCGGCCATAGCGGGTTTTGTTCCGCAAGTTGATGGCCACTACTCAATCATGTTAGACATCGGTGCGAATGCAGATTGCAAACCTGAAATGCTAGCACAATGGGCGGAGTTAGGATCCATCTATTTTGAATCAACAACGGGGAAATCAAACCCAAGGGTCGGTTTGATGAATATTGGAGAAGAGGAACAAAAAGGGAGTATCCTAGCTCAGGGCACGCACACCTTGTTAAAGGAAAATTCTCATATTAATTTTATAGGAAATATAGAAGGAAAAGATTTATTTCGTAACAAGGCTGATGTCATTGTGACCGACGGATTTACCGGAAATATAGTCCTAAAATTGGGTGAGTCTATTTACAACATCATGAAAGAGCAGGGAATGATGAATGATTTTGTTGAGAATACGAATTATGAAAATTATGGAGGAAGCCCCATTATAGGCATCAATGGAAATGTTATCATAGCCCATGGAGCTTCAAGCCCAAAAGCGATTAAAAATATGATTAAGCTTTGTAAATCAGTCGTTGACTCAGATGTATGCCAAAAAATTAAGGCGGCATTTGAAGAAAAATAACAAAACAAAATAGGAGGGTCAAAGAGAACCATGCAACATAAAATTAGTGCAGCCATAACAGGAGTATCAGGATATGTTCCCGAATATGTGTTATCCAATGATGAATTAGAAAAATTAGTCGAGACCAATGATGAGTGGATTACGTCAAGAACTGGGATTAAGGAAAGGCGTATTTTAAAAGGGGAAGGACAAGGAACTTCAGTGATGGCTGCCAAAGCAGTAGCCGACTTATTAGCAAAAACAAATACAAAACCGGAGGATATCGATTTGGTGATTTGTGCTACGGTTACCCCTGATTATTTTTTCCCTTCCGCATCCAATTTAATTTGTAAGGCAGTGGGTATTCGTGAAACCGCCTCATTTGATTTAGCTGCAGCCTGTTCGGGCTTTTTAAATGCTTTAGCCACTGGAACCGTATTTATTGAATCAGGTAGATATAAAAAAGTCATCGTGGTAGGGGCGGATAAAATGTCCGCGATTGTAGATTATACTGATAGAACGACATGTATTTTATTTGGCGATGGAGCTGGAGCCGTTTTGTTAGAGCCAAGTGAAGATGGCCTAGGTGTTCAAGACTTTATTTTAAAATCAGATGGGGAAGGATGTGAGAGTTTGATGCAAAAAGGAGGTGGCAGTGCGTATCCGCCAACGCATGAAACCGTCGATCAAAAATTGCATTATATACGCCAAGAAGGCCAGTCGGTCTTCAAATTTGCGGTTACTCGCATGGCAGATATATCGGCCGAAATCATGGAAAGAAACCAATTGACCGGCGATGATGTACGTTTTTTGGTTCCCCATCAGGCCAATAAAAGAATTATAGACGCTACGGCAAGTCGGATGGGTATTGGCGAAGATAAGGTGATGTTGAATATTCAAAATTATGGAAATACAACGGCAGCCACGATACCCTTGTGTCTTTGGGATTATGAAAATCAATTAAAAAAAGGAGATAATTTAATTTTAGCAGCTTTTGGGGGAGGATTTACATGGGCATCAGCTTATGTAAAGTGGGCCTATGATCCAAAAAAATAAACAAGCATGGCAACTACAGCAGATATTAAAAATGGAATGGTGATTAAATTCAACGATGATTTATTTTCTATCATCGAATTTTTACACGTAAAACCAGGAAAAGGTCCAGCATTTGTACGGACAAAATTACGCTCATTAAACACGGCAAAAGTGATTGACAATACCTTTAATTCAGGGGTGGCCATCTATCCTGTACGTGTGGAGCGCAGGAAATTCCAATTTATTTATAAGGATGAATTTGGATACAATTTCATGGACAATGAGTCATTTGAGCAAATTCTATTAAATTCAAATTTAGTCGTAATGGCAGATTTAATGAAGGAAGGCCAAGAGGTTGAGATTTTAATCAATACGGAAAATGAGCAGGCTATTTCATGTGAATTACCCCCATTTGTAGAATTAAAAGTGACATATACAGAACCTGGGGTTCGTGGAGATACGGCAAACTCACCTAAAAAACCGGCTACCGTTGAAACAGGAGCCACCATTACCGTTCCAATATTCATCGAACAAGACGAAATCATAAAAGTTGACACAAGAACCTACGCATATGCGGAGCGTGTAAAATAATTTTATCTACCTTTACACGCGTAAAATAATTTAAAAATGGATACGAAAGAAATACAAAGACTTTTAGATTATATAGCTAAATCACCATTAGCTGAAGTGAGCATAGAAACGGAAGGATTAAAAGTTTCTGTGAAAAAACATAGTTCTGCCGCTCCTGTAGCACAAATGGTTGCAGCACCAGCTCCGATTGCCGCAGTTCCTACGCAGGAAATAGCTGTGCCTTCGGCACCTAGTATATCAAGTACCGACCATTTATATACGGTCAAATCACCCATGATAGGTACATTTTACCGTGCGGCAGGCCCTGATAAAGAAAACTTTATTGAGGTGGAATCCATGATTGAACCAGGCAAAACGGTTTGCATGATCGAAGCCATGAAACTCTTTAACGAAATAGATTCAGAGGTTTCTGGTAAGATTGTTAAAATTTTGGTTGACAATGCCACACCGGTGGAGTTCGACCAACCCTTATTCTTGGTAGAAATAGCATAATTTATGTTTAAGAAAATATTAATTGCGAATCGGGGGGAAATTGCCCTTCGGATCATTCGGACTTGTCGGGAAATGGGCATTCAAACCGTGGCTGTTTTTTCAACGGCAGACCGAGATAGTTTACATGTTCGTTTTGCGGATGAGGCCGTGTGTATAGGCCCGCCGCCCAGCCGACAATCTTATTTAAGTATTCCCGCCATCATTTCTGCGGCCGAAGTGACCGGAGCTGATGCCATTCATCCAGGCTACGGTTTTTTATCTGAAAATGCCGAGTTTTCAAGGATTTGTTCTGAGCATGGAATCAAATTCATCGGCGCCTCTGCTGAAATGATCAATGCCATGGGAGATAAAGCCACGGCAAAAGATACCATGAAAAAGGCAGGAGTGCCTGTGATTCCTGGTTCCGATGGATTATTAGATACGGTAGAGGAAGCGATAGAATTAGCCAAAACCATTGTTTACCCTGTCATCATCAAGGCAACTGCCGGCGGTGGAGGACGAGGAATGCGCATTATTCGAGAGGAATCCGAATTCCGTAAATTATGGGATGATGCGAAAATGGAAGCTGCAGCCTCTTTTGGCAATGATGGAATGTACATGGAAAAGTTTGTCGAAGAACCTCGACATATCGAAATACAAATTGTGGGTGATAAATTTGGCAAAGTTTGCCACCTGTCTGAGCGCGATTGTTCCATTCAAAGACGCCATCAGAAACTCTGTGAAGAAACTCCATCTCCCGCATTGACCGATGAACTTCGACAAAAAATGGGAGATGCCGCGATTGCAGGTGCCACCGCAATCGCTTATGAGGGTGCAGGAACGATCGAATTTTTAGTAGATAAAAATGGAGATTTTTATTTCATGGAAATGAATACAAGAATCCAAGTAGAACATCCAATTACGGAGGAAGTCACTGATTTTGACCTCATTAAAGAACAAATCAAAGTGGCAGCAGGTATCCCTATTTCAGGCAAAAACTATTTCCCGAAATTATTTGCCCTTGAATGTCGAATTAATGCAGAGGATCCAGCCAATGGATTTAGGCCTTCTCCAGGGAAGATTACCAATTTACATTTGCCCGGTGGACATGGAGTACGAATCGATTCTCATGTATATTCAGGCTACACCATCCCGCCTAATTATGATTCTATGATTGCCAAAGTGATTGTCAGTGGCCAAAGTAGAGAAGAAGTCTTACTTCGCATGAAAAGAGCTTTGCAAGAATTTGTGATTGAAGGAATTAAAACAACGATACCCTTTCATATTAAATTGATGGACGACCCTGGTTTTAAATCGGGCCAATTTACCACGGCTTTTATGGACACTTTTGACATGACCGGATTGTAAGTCAACCAATTTTTATTTGATTTTAAAGGAGGCTTGCACCTCCTTTATTCATTTTCAGGTATCGGCCAAATTTTTTATCAAAACATTTCAAAAGCATTTGCATATCACATTTTGATTTTCTAAATTTGCACTCCCATTTTTTCGATTGAATGCCCGTTTAGTTGCAAAATAGGTCATAATCAAATCTTTAGACATATTCCGTTGTCTAGTTGGACTTGATTCAAAATTTAAATAATAAAACAAAGTGGATACTTTAAGTTACAAAACAATCTCCGCGAATAAGGCTACTGTAGAGAAAGCCTGGGTAGTGGTAGATGCTGAAAATCAAATATTAGGACGTTTGTGTTCTGAAATCGCGAAAATTATTCGTGGAAAGCACAAGCCTTCATTCACCCCACACGTAGATTGTGGCGATCAGGTGATCGTTATCAATGCGGACAAGGTTCGTTTGACTGGAAAGAAAATGACCGACAAGGTTTATATCCGTCATACGGGTTATCCTGGGGGTCAACGTTTTTCTACGCCCCGTGAAGTTTTGGTCAAAAATCCAAGAGGTGTAGTCGAGGCAGCAGTGAAAGGTATGTTACCTAAAAATCGCTTAGGTCGTGAATTATTCCACAACCTATTTGTATATGCGGGTCCTGTTCATCCACATGCGGCTCAACAACCTAAAGAAATAAAGTTTTAACGGACAATATGATCCAAATTAGGATCAATCCTCAATCAAATGGCAGAAACATTAAATAAAATTGGTAGAAGAAAAACGGCGATAGCACGTATTTCAATGACTCCTGGTCAAGGCCAAATTAAAATCAATGGTCGTACATTGGCTCATTATTTCCCATCTGAGATTCTTCAGATTGTGGTTAATCAGCCATTCGCGCTAACCAATACGGCAGGTACTTTTGATGTCACAGCCAGAATAGATGGTGGTGGAATTAAAGGACAAGCTGAAGCGTTACGTTTAGCTATTTCAAGAGCTCTTCAAACACAAGACTCTGAATTGCGTTCTCCTTTGAAAAAAGAAGGTTTTTTAACTCGTGATCCTCGTATGGTGGAGCGTAAAAAACCAGGACGTAGAAAGGCACGTAAGAGATTCCAATTCTCTAAACGTTAGTATTCGTTTTGCGTGGAAAGGGCTTGTGTGTTGCCGATGCCTTTTCCACATTTTCAATTTATTCACATTTAAACTCAAAAAATGGCACAATTAAGCTACAATGACCTGCTTGACGCAGGTGTTCACTTCGGTCACTTGACACGTAAGTGGGATCCAAAAATGGCTCCATACATCTTTATGGAGAAGAATGGTATTCATATCATCGATCTTAACAAGACGATTACTAACCTAGAAGAAGCTGCGGCCGCTATGCGTGCGATTGTTCGTTCTGGACGTAAAATCATGTTTGTTGCGACAAAGAAGCAAGCCCAAGAAGTGGTTACTTCAGAAGCAAGCAAATTAAACATGCCCTACGTAACCGATCGTTGGTTAGGTGGGATGTTGACCAATTTTGCGACCGTACGTAAGTCGATCAAAAAGATGTCTAGCATTGATAAAATGTTAAAAGACGAAGTTATTATTAAAACTCTTGCCAAGCGTGAGCGTTTAATGATGACTCGTGAAGAAGAGAAATTAAAGCGTGTATTAGGTGGTATCACCGAATTAACTCGCCTTCCAGCGGCATTATTTGTTGTCGATGTGAAGCGTGAGCATATCGCAGTTTCAGAAGCGAAGAAATTAGGTATTCCTGTATTTGCCATGTGCGATACCAACTCAAATCCTGAGTTAGTCGACTATCCTATTCCAGCCAATGATGATGCTTACAAATCAATTTCTGTGATTACTTCAGCTATTGGAAAAGCAATCGAAGAAGGTTTAGCAGAAAGAAAGCAAGATAAAGATGATGCGCGTGTAGCTGAAGAAGAAGAGGCAAAACGTGCCATGGACAACGAAGCAGAAATAGAAGCAGCTAAGGTAGCGGCTAAATACGAAAAAGAAGCAGAACAAGAATAAATTTTATACCATGTCAATTACAGCCGCAGACGTTAATAAATTACGCCAAATGACTGGCGCCGGAATGATGGATTGCAAGAAAGCCCTGACGGAAGCCGAAGGAGATTTCGAAGCAGCAATCGATGTGCTTCGCAAAGCAGGACAAAAAGTAGCTGCTAAACGTGCCGATAACGCAACCAACGAAGGTGTGGTGCTGGTAGCACTTTCAGCTGACCATTCAAATGGTAAGCTAATTGCCCTAGCTTGTGAAACAGAACCTGTTTCCAAAGTAGCCGATTTTAATAACCTAGCTAAATCCATCATCGACAAAGCGGCAGAAGCACATGCCCCTTCTGCTCATGATTTATTAGCAGAACCTTTGGCTGATGGCCGTTCTGTAGAAGGTCACATCATCGAATTGACAGGGCGAATTGGTGAAAAAATCACCTTAGCTGCTTACGAAAATATCTCAGCAGAAAAAGTAGTTTCTTATATCCACTCCAACAATAAGATTGGTGTTTTAGTCGCCTTTGAAAATGTTCAAGGGGCAGATGTTTCTGAAATCGGTAAAGATATTGCCATGCAAATCACCGCCATGAAACCTGTTGCCCTAGACAAAGACGGAGTAGATTCAGAAACCATTGAAAGAGAAATTGAAATTGGCAAAGACCAAGCACGCCAAGAAGGGAAACCAGAAGCCATGCTAGAAAAGATTGCCATAGGTAAATTGGAAAAGTTCTACAAAGAACAAACTCTTTTAAACCAACAATTTGTGAAGGACTCATCCATCACGATACGTCAGTTATTAGAAAACAAGCAAAAGGGCTTAACTATATCAATGTTTAAACGCATTTCATTAGTTTAAATTCCTCTATAAATGAACAACAAAGGCTGGCCAATCGACCAGCCTTTTTTTTGTCACATATTTTTTGCTCGGTCACCTGATCTGTTTTCATTAGTCAAAGACATTTTATAAATTGTATTAAATTCTATTTCCAATCATTTACATTCAATCATACATGTCCAAAATAATTGTTTTAGGTGGGGGAGAAAGTGGCGTAGGTGCTGCACTTTTAGCTAAATCAAAAGGTTTTGATGTGTTTTTGTCCGATCAAGGGATATTGAAAGAAGGATTCAAAAAAACACTTTCAGATCATAATATCCGCTTCGAAGAAGGCCAACACACGCTTGACGAAATTCTCAGCGCAAATGAAGTGATGATTAGTCCA
>Ga0209499_1000574_pt1 | contig 27077 bp, 28 predicted proteins | sample C_130208_EF_Meta_FD_187306 | JGI IMG/M metagenome (GOLD analysis project Ga0209499, IMG submission 187306) | Freshwater microbial communities from Lake Croche, Canada to study carbon cycling - C_130208_EF_MetaG (SPAdes) (version 2) | ecosystem: Environmental > Aquatic > Freshwater > Lake... | reverse complement strand
CTAATTTTAAAATAGCTTCGTCTTGTTCGTCAAACTTAATACCCACTCGACTTTCCACGTCGTTTAACACTCTTGTTAAATATTCCCCTACGAATACAGAAATAATAGCAGGTGGTGCTTCATTGGCGCCCAATCTAAAGTCATTGGAAGCAGAAGCAATGGAAGCTCTTAAAATATCTGCATAATCATGTACAGATTTTATGGTGTTTACAAAAAAGGTTAAAAACATTAAGTTGGTCTTAGGTGTTTTTCCAGGCGCTAATAAATTCACCCCTGTATCAGTAGCTAAACTCCAGTTATTGTGTTTACCACTTCCGTTAATTCCTGCAAATGGTTTTTCATGTAACAGAACAACTAAATGATGTCTTTTTGCAACACGACTCATTACATCCATTAATAAAATATTATGATCCACTGCTATATTTACTTCCTCAAAAATAGGAGCACACTCAAACTGAGCAGGGGCTACTTCATTGTGTCTTGTTCTTAATGGGATACCTAATTTATAGGATTCATTTTCATAATCACGCATAAATGCGTATACCCTTTCAGGAATAGAACCAAAATAATGATCTTCTAATTGTTGTCCTTTAGCGGGTGCTGCTCCAAATACGGTTCTGCCGCATTGTACTAAATCGGGACGAGCGTTTACTAAAGCCTCATCAATTACAAAATACTCTTGTTCCCAACCTAAAGTCGGAGTTACCTTACTTATATTTTTATCAAATAAATTACAAACGGAAACGGCCGCTTTATTTAAAGCTTCAGTTGCCTTCATTAGCGGGGCTTTGTAATCCAAAGATTCGCCTGTATAAGAAACGAAAAGGGTAGGAACACATAAAGTTTTACCATGTCCAATTTCAATAATAAAAGGGGGAGAAGAAGGGTCCCAAGCTGTGTACCCTCTTGCTTCAAAAGTAGCCCTCAGTCCACCACTTGGAAACGAAGAAGCATCTGGCTCTTGTTGTATCAAAGCAGCACCATCAAATTCCTCAATGGCTGTGCCGTCCGATTTTAAAGTAAAAAAAGAATCATGCTTTTCTGCAGTGCTTCCAGTTAATGGTTGAAACCAATGGGTAAAGTGGGTAACTCCTTTTGTCTCTGCCCAAGCACGAATACCTGTAGCAATTTGCCCAGCCACATTTCTTTCAATTTTTTTGGACCCTTTAATACTATTTACCAAACTTTTATATGCTTCATCACTTAAATATTCTCTTGCTGTTTTGATATTAAATACACTTTCCCCAAAAATGGCGGTAATTTTCTGTGCGTTAACTACAGGCTCATTGGTTCTGTCGTGGCTTACGTGTTTAATTGCTTCGAATCTTAATGACATAGTAACTATTTTTATATTTGAGGAATGAATCAAAGGTAGGCGCAATTTAATAGGAGTAATCAACAAAAAATCCCCCATCCAACGTTTTGGGATGAGGGATTTGCAATTAAACCTAACAAAATATTGCTTTAGCCTATACTTTTGCTGTTTTTACTGTTTTGATAATTCTAGCAGCTACTTTATAAGGATCTGCTGCTGAATTTGGACGGCGATCTTCCAACCATCCTTTCCATCCTTTTTCTACTGCTCCAATTGGAATACGAATGCTCGCCCCTCTGTCTGAAACACCAAAAGAGAAATCATGAATACTTGCAGTTTCATGTTTACCAGTTAATCTTAAATGATTATCTGCACCATAAACTTCAATATGTTCTTTTACATAAGGACGGAATGCTTCACATATGATATCGTAAGTTTCTTTCTTACCACATGTTCTTAAAGTGGTGTTTGAGAAATTTGCATGCATGCCGGATCCATTCCAATCTAATGTGCCCAAAGGTTTGCAATGCCAGTTAATGGATACGCCATAAGTCTCCCCTATTCTTTCTAATAAATAACGAGCTATCCATATTTGATCTCCTGCTTCTTTAGCGCCTTTGGAAAATATTTGAAATTCCCATTGTCCTGCGGCTACTTCTGCATTGATTCCTTCAATATTTAAACCTGCATCAATACAAGCGTCCAAATGCGCTTCAACTATATTTCTGCCATAGGCGTTTTTAGCACCCACTGAACAATAATAAGGACCTTGAGGTCCAGGGTAACCGCCTTCTGGGAAACCTAATGGTTTATCTGTAGCAGGATTCCATAAAAAATATTCTTGCTCAAATCCAAACCAAAAATCATTATCATCATCTTCAATAGTAGCTCGACCGTTGGTTGGATGAGGTGTTCCGTCTGAGCTTAACACTTCGCACATTACTAAATAAGCATCCTTACGACCTGGGTCTTTGCAAATAAAAACTGGTTTTAATAAACAGTCGCTCGATCCACCAGGCGCTTGTTCTGTCGAAGAACCATCAAAACACCACATATCGCAGTCGGATAATTTACCACTGAAATCTTTTTCAATTTTTGTTTTGCTTCTTAACGATTGTGTTGGCTTATAACCATCAAGCCAGATGTACTCTAATTTTGAAACTGCCATAGGATTGGTATTTAAATATTAATAAAATAAAATATATAATAAATCAAATGTAAAATTTGAATTTCGGGACGAAAATAATAAAGAATTGGATTATTTTAAAAATTTAATTCCTTTTTTATCTTATTTTACACATAATATATAAACATTAAATAATTATTTTATATATTTAGAAAATCATAAAACATTGATTTTCAATCATAAATTTTCAAAAGGTACGTTTAGCTTATTTTGATCATGTTTGATACACATTTTATTGCTGCTATGTTGGTAATTCAACCCTTTGCTTACGCATCACTTTTGTAACTTTGTAGCATCTTAAAAGAATAAGTCAATACCAATGGAAATTACCGTCAAAACAGCACAACAACTTAGACTCACGGAAGAAGAATTCGAAAGTATAAAATTGAAACTAGGGCGTACTCCAAATTTCACAGAACTATGTGCTTTCAGTGGTATGTGGAGCGAACATTGTAGTTATAAAAATTCCATAAAGTGGTTAAAAACATTACCGCGTGATGGAGGAAGAATGTTGGTGGCTGCAGGTGAAGAAAATGCTGGTTTAATGGATATTGGAAATGATTATGGCGTCGTATTTAAAATTGAATCACATAATCATCCAAGTGCATTGGAGCCTTTTCAAGGGGCTGCTACAGGAGTAGGCGGTATTCAAAGAGATATTTTTACCATGGGGGCAAGACCCATTGCATCTTTAAATAGTTTGCGTTTTGGAAATTTAGAAGACAACAAAACGAAAGGGTTATTGGCGGGGGTGGTACATGGAATTGGTCATTATGGTAATTGTTTTGGTGTACCAACTGTAGGAGGTGAATTGTACTTTGAAGATTGTTATCATACCAATCCTTTAGTGAATGCGATGAGTGTTGGTATCGTAAAAGCAGGTAAAACGGTTAGTGCCATTGCATTAGGGGAAGGTAATCCTGTTTTCTTTGTAGGAAGTGCAACTGGTAAAGATGGAATAGGTGGTGCAAGTTTTGCATCAGCTGAAATTACTGCAGACAGTGTGGAAGATTTACCTGCCGTTCAAGTAGGAGATCCTTTTCAAGAAAAAAAATTATTAGAAGCTTGTTTGGAAGTCATTGAAACAGGTGGAGTGGTGGGCATGCAAGATATGGGTGCAGCAGGAATTATTTGTTCCACAGCAGAGATGAGTGCGAAGGGTCAAGTGGGGATGCGCATCGATTTGGACAAAGTACCCACTCGCCAACAAAATATGAAAGCTTGGGAGTTATTATTAAGTGAAAGTCAAGAAAGAATGTTGATGGTGGTGGAGAAAGGAAAAGAAGCACAAGTACTTGCGGTTTTTGAGAAGTGGGATTTGTCTTGTAGTAATATTGGTGAAGTAACAAATGATGGCATATTAAATTTTTATATGCATGGAGCATTAGAGGCATCGATTCCTGCCTATGAATTGGTCTTAGGCGGTGGCGCCCCCGTTTATACGCGCGAATATTCAGCACCTGCTTATTTATCAAAAGTGAATGCCTTTGATATAAATACTATTGCAGATACAACTGATTTAAAAGCGACAGTTAAAGAATTAATTCAAATACCTAATATTGCTTCAAAGCGTTGGGTTTATGCACAATACGATAGCATGGTAGGTGCTGCTAATGCATCAACGAATGCACCTAGTGATGCCTCAATCGTCATTGCAAAAGGAACTGGTAAAGCATTAGCCATGACGGTAGATTGTAATAGCAAATATGTTTATGCCAATCCCGAACTTGGAGCAATGATTGCAGTGGCGGAGGCGGCTCGTAATATTGTTTGTTCAGGTGGTGAACCTATTGGCGTAACCAACTGTTTAAATTTCGGCAATCCCTATGACCCAGAAGTATATTATCAATTTGTAAAATCGGTGGAAGGTATGGGGGCAGCATGTCGTAAATTTAATACACCGGTTACTGGCGGCAACGTAAGTTTTTACAATCAAAATCCGGATGGTCCTGTTTTTCCAACACCCACCATTGGCATGGTAGGAATTTTAGACGACATGAAATTTCGAATGACTTTAGATTTTAAAAACGCAGGGGATACGATCCTCTTATTGGGCACCCAAAGAAATGATATTGGTTCTTCAGAATATTTGAATAAAATAAAAGGGGTAGCTCATTCGCAAGCACCTCATTTCGATTTAGAAGAAGAATATGCTTTACATCAATTGGTAACGAATCTAATTAAGCAACACAAAATTAAAAGTGCCCATGATATTAGTGAAGGGGGGTTAATTATTACTTTATTTGAGTCGGCATTTGTCAATAATAAAGGATTTGAAGTTAATTCCAATAACAACACGTTGCGCACCGACGCCTATTGGCTAGGGGAAGCGCAAAGTAGAGTGGTCATTTCCTGCGAAACAGCTGCTATTGCGTCCATCGAAATTTTGGCAAAACAATATGGCATAGCCGCTAGTGTTATCGGTAAGGTAACGGAGGGATCTATTCAAGTGAATAATGAAAGCTGGGATGGGATTGCTGCTTGGAAAAATAGTTACGACACTGCTATTGAAAAAAAATTAGCCTAGATTAATTATGCAAAAACAACCCACCTTAGTCGTTACTGGATCTGCAGGTTTTATTGCTTCTGCGATGGTTCAATATTTAAATGAAAATGGTTTTACTAATTTATTATTAGTTGATGATTTTGGTGTGGAAGCAAAAAGAAAAAATTGGGAGCAAAAAAATTTTATAAAAATCATAGAGCGCCAAGCTTTTTTAGAACAACTTCCTCTTTTGGATTTCTCCATTGATGCCATCATACATTTAGGGGCAAGAACGGATACGACAGAATTTGATTATGCGGTGCACGAGGAACTAAATGTGAAGTATTCCAAAGTATTGTGGTTATATGCCATTGAAAAACAAATTCCATTTATTTACGCATCCTCTGCTGCTACTTATGGAAATGGGGAGCATGGGTACAATGATAGCCATACCATACTAGATCAATTAGTTCCTTTGAATCCTTATGGTGTTAGTAAAAATGAATTTGATAAATGGGCAATAGCGCAAACCAATCAACCACCCGTTTGGGCTGGCTTAAAATTCTTTAATGTTTATGGTCCCAATGAAGGGCACAAAGCAAGAATGGCAAGTGTTATTTTTCATGCTTTTAATCAAATCAAAGAAACAGGCCTGGTTAAATTATTTAAAAGTCATCGTCCCGATTATAAAGATGGAGAACAATTAAGAGACTTTGTTTATGTAAAGGATGTGGTTAGTGTTATTGGATGGATGCTGCATGAAATGTTTGCCAAGCACTGGGGTATGGAAAAAAATGGCTTATATAATTTAGGTACCGGCGAAGCACGTAGTTTTTACGATTTAGCTGCAAATACTTTTTTAGCACAAGGGTTAGCGCCTCATATTGAATTTATCGATATGCCTTTAGACATTAGAGATAAATACCAATATTTTACTGAGGCCAATATGAGCAAATTAAGAGCTGCTGGGTATCATCGACCTTTTACTAGTTTGGAAGAAGGAGTGAAAGAGTATGTTACAAATTATTTAGTACCCGAAAGGGGATATTAATTTGTGTTCATAAAAAACCAATCCCTTTTTTAAACTATTTAAATTATTTAATGGAAAATAAAATTACCATCATTGGTGGCGGAAACTTAGGGTCTTCAATAGCAGAAGGTTTAATAGCAAATGGCTTTATTAAGCCCCATCAAATTACTGTGACAAAAAGAAATGTACAAAGTATTCAGCACTTAGCAGATAAAGGAGCCCTCATTACTTCAGACAATGTTGCTGCCATAAAAGAGGCTCATTATATTATTTTAGCTGTAAAGCCTTTTCAAATAAAAGATATATTGACAGAAATTATACCTGCCTTAGATTTCAAACAACATGCTATTATTAGCGTTGCAACAGGAGTTTGGATAAAAGATATGGAAGCAATCTTAGGTTCCAACTTTTCATTATTAAGAGCCATGCCCAATACTGCCATTGCAATTGGACAAAGCATGACTTGCATTTGTGCCAATGCACAAGCCGTAAATCAAGTTGAATTTGTTAGTAGTCTTTTTAATCAATTAGGAAAGAGCATTGTAATTGATGAAAAATTAATGGATGCCGCAGCAGTCTTGGGGGCTTGCGGAACCGCCTATGCTTTAAGGTACATCCGGGCTAATATTCAGGGCGGAATAGAAATTGGATTTAGTGCAGCGCAAGCTTCTTTAATTGCCGCACAAACGGTGAAAGGGGCTGCCGATTTATTGTTGACGAAAAATACGCATCCCGAGCAGGAAATTGATAAAGTCACTACCCCAATGGGTTGTACCATTGCAGGATTAAATGAAATGGAGCATCAAGGATTTAGTTCATCATTAATTCGTGGCTTAACTGCTAGTTACAAGAAAATAAAAAGTGACATGTGAAACTAATGGAATGATTCAACCAAAAAAAGGAGCGCTAAGTTAATTAGCACTCTTTTTTTTGGTTATAAATTTTCAATTAATGTGCTTTTAAAAACGAGATGGCTTTGGTATAAGCATCTTCTTTGGCAGCCGCATTAAAACTAGGGTTGCTTGGATTAGCAAAACCATGTCCAGCTTCATATCTATTTACGTTTAAATTTTTACCTGCCTCTTTCATACTCTTTTCAAAATCATTGACCATTGCGGGTGAAGGACTTTGATCTAAATTTCCAAAGAATCCGATCACATCACATTGGATAGATTTTATTTTATCCATATTTGTTTCGGGTCTGCCATAATACATGACCGTTCCCTTTGCTTGAGGTCCAGCTAAAATTGCAGTTTGCAAACTCCACATGCCACCAAAACACCAACCTACACTGTAAATGGAGGCTTTGCTTCCTGCATATTTTATGGCTCCTTGAATAATGGCTGTCATTCTTCCCATATCTGCACCTCGCATTAATTTCATTGCACTGTCGGGGGTAGCAGCCACTTTTCCATCGTACATATCTACCGCAATTACATTCACGTCTCCTAAGTCGGTAAAATATTTATCCGATTCCATTTTCACCTGATCATTTAGACCCCACCATTCTTGAATGACAATTAAAAACTTATTTGTTTTCTTTTTGGCGGCAATAAAATAGGCGTTGGCATTTTTACCGTCAGCAGCTTCAAAAGGGATCATTTTTCCTAAAAAACTTTCAGGATTCACTTGTAAAGGAGCAGGGTGCATCGCTGCAAAAGCACTAGTGCTGGCCTCTTTTTGATAGGCTTGTTGGGTTTCCATGTTTAAACACTCAATTACATTGGCTTTATTGATGGTTGGATGTTGAGAATTATTCCAATTCCAGCTAATTAAACTGGTTGTTAATAGGAGGGTTATTAGGAGATAGATGGTTTTTTTCATAATTTTTTTAATTTAATTGAAGATGTTCACTTTTATATAACATTTATAAACATTTTTTGTTGACTGCTTGGTATCATTTTGTTGCCCCCCTTTTTTGGCGTAGGTTTGTATGACCTCTAAGAAATTTCCCAATTAAAGATAGGTCTGATTTAGTAAAATAACCATTTTAAAAAGGTTAAGCTCCCTAGTTTTGTGCTAATGGGTATTTCTTTTTTAAAAAAATGATGAATATAATTGTATGGCAAAATATGTATTTGTAACAGGTGGAGTAACGAGTAGTTTAGGTAAAGGTATTATTGCGGCTTCCTTGGCAAAATTATTGCAGGCCAGGGGGCTTACTGCAACTATACAAAAATTTGATCCTTATATTAATGTGGATCCAGGTACCTTGAATCCTTATGAGCATGGAGAGTGTTATGTTACGGAAGATGGTGCTGAAACCGATTTAGATTTAGGCCATTACGAACGTTTTTTGAGTAGCCCAACCTCCCAAGCAAATAATGTAACTACAGGTCGTATTTATCAAACAGTGATTAATAAGGAAAGGGCAGGAGAATTTTTAGGAAAGACAGTTCAAGTAGTTCCCCATATAACGGATGAAATTAAACGTCGCATGTTATTGTTAGGTCAAGATGGGAAATTTGATGTCGTGATTACCGAAATTGGGGGAACCGTGGGTGATATAGAGAGCACTCCTTTTATAGAAACTGTCCGTCAAATTCAATGGGAGCTACCCGAGGAAGATGTAATGGTGGTGCATTTAACTTTAATTCCTTATTTAAATGCGGCCAAGGAATTAAAAACAAAACCAACCCAACATAGTGTTAGAATGTTGAGTGAAACCGGGGTACACCCGGATGTAATAGTTTGTAGAACAGAACATTCTTTAAATGATGATATTAAAAGAAAAATTGCTTTATTCTGCAATGTTAGGGCAGGCAACGTGATTGAATCTTTAGATGCAAGTACCATTTATGAAGTTCCTTTATTGATGTTAAAAGAAAAGTTGGACTTGATTGTTTTGAAGAAACTAAATATTACCAATTACAAAGAGCCGGATTTAACCAAATGGAATGTTTTTTTAGACAAATTAAAAAACCCCAAAGAGACTGTTAATATTGGATTAATTGGGAAATACATCGAATTACAAGATGCGTATAAATCTATTTTAGAAAGTTTCATTCATGCCGGTGCCATGAATGAAGTAAAAGTGAATGTGGTCAATGTACACAGCGAAAATATAACGGACGACAATGTAAATGAACAATTGGCTGACTTAGATGGCTTATTGGTAGCTCCCGGTTTTGGGAATAGGGGCATCGAAGGCAAGATTATTGCAGTAAAATATGCAAGAGAAAATAAATTACCTTTTTTTGGTATTTGTTTAGGAATGCAAATGGCTGTGATTGAATTCGCACGTAATGTGCTACATTTAAAAGGGGCGCATTCTGTTGAAATGGATCCAGATACAGCACATCCTGTTATTGATATGATGGAAGATCAAAAGAGAATTACCATGAAAGGGGGTACGATGCGTTTAGGATCTTATCCATGTTCAATATCAAAAGATACCCTTGCCTATAAAATTTATGGTCAAACTGATATTAACGAACGTCATCGTCATAGGTACGAGTTTAATAATACATTTCTAAAATTATTTCAAGAAAAAGGAATGGTTGCCAGCGGTATTAATTCAGATTTGGGATTGGTAGAAATTGTGGAATTGCCCAACCATCCATTTTTCATTGGGGTACAATATCATCCAGAATTAAAAAGTACAGTAGAATATCCAGCTCCATTATTTGTTCATTTTATTGCTGCTGCAAAAGAGTATGCTTCAAAAAAGTAGTTTCTACGAATTTTTAGGGGTCAAAATTAATAAGAAAAACATACCTTTGGCCCTTGTCAAATACGTTTAAAAACTGATTATGAATACGGATAAAAATACGGTCATTGGGTTTGTTTTATTAGCAGGTTTGTTTTTTATGTACTTCTGGTACACGAATAAACAACAGACAGAATTAGCATCTTATAAAAAACATTTTGATGATTCAGTTGCTATGATTAAAGCAACTGCGGATAAAGCAGCAGCTTTAAAAAATCCAATAAATACAGATAGTGCTTTCGATGCGAGTGGAGTTTTAAAGTCTATTGATTCTGTAAAAGAACAATTTTCTTATTTAGAAAACGAGGTAGTAAAAGTTAAGTTAAGTAACAAGGGCGGTCAAGTGGTTGGAGTTACCTTGAAAAAGTATACTAATTTTAATAAAGAAAATGTTTATTTGGGGGATAGTAGTTCTTTAAACTATCCCGTGAATATGGGTAATAATCAAACTGTTCAAATCAATCAGGTACTTTTCCCAACAACTAGGGTGTTACCTACTGAAAATGGAATCCAAAAAATTGAATATAGTTTTACCACCCCTTCTGGAAAAATGGTTACCCATCAATTCTCTTTGGCGCCTAGTAAATACAATATTGATTGGAATATTAAATTAGATGGAACGGAACAATTATTAACAAATAATCAAATTAATTTAATTTGGGATGTTCATTCCAGTCAACAAGAACGTACTTCAAAGTATGAACGTCAAATGTCCAACATCTGTTTTTCAGAAGGTGGAGAATTTGATTATATCTCTAGTAAAACAACAAAATCCTTTGAAAAACCAATTCAATGGCTAGGCTTAGTACAACAATTTTTTAACACCACATTAATTGCAAAAGAAGCCTTTGGTTCTGGCAAGTTGGATTGGCAAAGACATACAGATAGTAGTAATAGCTTGGCTGCATTACAAGCACAATTACAAACAAAATTAAATGGCAACAATGCCAACATTGCTTTGTCTTTATATTATGGTCCTAATGATTTTCAAATTTTGAAAACACAGGCGCCTGAAATGGAAAAAATTGTAAATCTTGGAAGAGATTTATATTCTTTTGTTCGTCCTATCAATAAATATATTTTAATGCCTGTTTTTGATTTCATAGCAAGCTTTGTAAATAATTTTGGATGGGTGGTCTTATGGTTAACCATTTTTATAAGACTGGTTACTTCTCCGCTTACCTATTCTAGTTATTTAAGTAGCGCCAAAATGAAAGTGCTTAAACCAGAGTTAGACGGTATTAAAAAAAGATTAGGAGACGATCAACAAGGCTTTGCTATGGAGCAAATGAAATTATTTAGAGAAGCGGGAGTAAATCCACTAGGTGGTTGTATTCCTGCGCTATTGCAAATTCCAATATTCTTTGCATTGTATAGTTTCTTCAATTCAAATATTTCATTAAGAGGCCAATCTTTTTTATGGAGCCACGATTTATCAAGTTATGATTCTATCTATACACTGCCATTTACCATTCCAATGGGTTTTGGTAATCACATAAGTTTGTTTACACTTACGGCAGTTATTACAAGTATGATTATGTCAATTTACAATATGGCGATGACTCCAACACAGGACAATCCAGCCTTAAAGTATATGCCGTATATATTTCCATTTATGTTGCTCTTCATATTTAATGGACTACCATCCGCTTTAACATGGTACTATACTGTTTCAAACGTAATTACTTTACTAATGCAATTATTAATTCAAAAGGTTATTATCGATCACGATAAAATTTTAGCAGGGATAGAAGTAAAACGTAAAACGCCAAAGAAAAAAAGTAATTGGCAAAGTAAATACGAGCAATTAATGGAAACTCAAAAAAAGGTACAAGCTTTAAAAGATAAAACAAAAAAATAATAAAAAATAAAAAGGCGAATCTACCTAGATTTTTTAATGAAAAACTTTCATGAAATGTAAAATTACCCCCCTAATTCTGAGCATTTTGTTAACGGTAACAAACGCATATGCCCAATTAAAAGTGGTAGGAGAGTGTAGTTTACAATTTGAAATTATAGAACAACAAAGTGGAAATTGGGTATCGATCGGAACTAAGCATGTGTTAGTAAAAGGGAATCAGTGTAAAACAGTTTTTACTTCGCCACAATTGGTTCAGACTTTAATTTTTAATACACAATCAGAAAACGCTATTATTTTAAAAGACATTGGCCAAATTCATTTCTTGCAAGAAATAATTTATCCACCCAGTGGCACACCTACTATGCTTTCTATGAAAGAGTCTTTGGCCGATTCTACCACCACCATTTTAGGGTATGCATGTAAAAAAGTGCAACTTACTTGGAGTGATCAAACCGTCTATGAAATTTTTTATACAAACGAAATTATAGCTTCTGTAAATACTTTTGAGTTGGCCTTTAAAGACGTCCCTGGGCTGGTATTAGCTTATACCATCCTCCCGTCCAAGGGCAATGCTATTCAATACCAAGCAACTAAAATTGACTTAAGTCCTATTTCCTTAAATCAGTTCAATGTTAATAGAGCACTCTATCAAATAATTGATTAGATCAATTGCCAGTAACTAAAAAGTAATAGTAGTTGAAAAAAATTGGTTAGGGTTGAACAGGACTAGGTGTCTTGAACTTTGATAAGACTATATTGTATCTATAAGGAATTATATAAGATATATTTCCTTTGTTAAATTTTATATAATTGCTATTCGCATCTGCATTAAAGGAATTGTTAGAAAAGCCTTTTAAAATCAAACTAGATTTTAATCCGTTAAAAGTAGTCGTTTTGTGTGTGGTATTTCCAATATTTTTCAAGCTATATTTCTCTAGTAATTTCCTAGTATCTACATTATTGTTTAGGACAATAGTAGAAGAAAAACTAGCAGTAGAAATTAGCATCATGATTGCTAGGCAAGCACTTGATAATATGGTTTTTACATTTTTCATGACTTTTACAAAGGTAATTAATTTAATAATTGAATGATAAATTTATTTTTAACCTTTTATAGCTCAATGTGAAGAATAAATTATTGATAATTAGTAGGTTAATTGTACATTTATTTAAAGAGAATGAGTTAAATTCATTTTGCTAATATTTTGATAATCAATGCTTTATTTCTAACCCATTAAGCTAAAAGCCATGTTCGATAACCACCATGACGAAGAGGGCGGAGATATTCAGGAGCTAATGCTTCGCTTTCAAAACCTAAAATTAGGCCGTACCAATTCTTATATAGAAGAAGACGATTTTGAAAGAATCATTGAGCACTTGGATGAAAAGGATGAAATTGGGGAAGCCATTGAAGCAGCAAATATGGCGTTGAATCAATATCCACATTCTTCCTTGTTGATGATCAAAAAAGCAGATTTACTTTTGGCCACTAGAAAATACAAAGAAGCACTTAATTTATTAAATGAAGCGGCCTTATACGATCATAAGGATATGAATTTATTCATTCTTAAAACGGATGCTTATTTAGCATTGGACCAACCTCAAAAAGCAATTGTATTATTGCAAGAAGCACTACATTTATTTGAAGGCCCTGAACGTACCGAAGTACTATTTGAATTGGCCGATGTATATGATGATCACGAAGCTTTTGATAAAGTATTTGATTGTTTGCAACTGGTTTTAGAAGAAGATCCCACCAATGAAGAAGCATTGTACAAAATTTGTTTCTGGACCGATTTTACAGGGAGAAATGAAGAAAGCATCCGATTGCATCAGCGTATTATTGATGAACAACCCTACAATGCATTGGCTTGGTTTAATTTAGCTGCGGCCTATCAAGGGATAAAATTACATGAGAAAGCCATTGATGCATATCAATATGCGATTGTGATTGATGAGAAATTTGATTATGCTTATCGAAATATGGGGGATGCTTTTTTACGATTGAGAAAATACAGAGAAGCGATAGAGGCTTTAGAAAAAGTATTAGAACTGTCTAGGCCAGAAGATGTTATTTACGAAGCCATTGGACATTGTTATCATAGAATGAAAAATTATGCGCAAGCTAGGTTTCATTATAAAAAAGCGCTACACTTGAATCCGGATGACAGCAGATTGTTTCAAAAAATTGCCAGCACTTACATGTTAGAGGAGAATTGGGAGATGGCCATCAAGCAATTAGAGCATGCCCTTAGAATTAACAAACACATTAATGAGTATTATATTTTAATGGGGGAATGTTATATGCACTTGAGCCAGTTCAGAGAAGCAGCACAATTTTTTGGCACGGTCGTAAAAAACAAACCCAAACAAATTGCGGGCTGGGAATCTTTAATTAAGTGCTTAGTGGCCAATGAACAATTAGACATGGCCTTAGAACAAACCGAATTGGCTTATATGTCTACCCAAGGTAAAGTAACTTTTATTTTTTATAGAAGTGCCATCTTGTTTAAGATGAATAAAAGTGCAGAAGGATTACTTCAATTAGAAATGGCATTATCTAAATCAACCAAGCTATTAAAAAAATTCACTAAATTTTATCCAGAAATAGTGCAGGATGCAAAAGTGAAATTTTTAATTGGCCAATATAAGAAGAGTAAAAAATCTTAATCAATTAGGTTATCTTTGACACCTTGATTACAAATTACAAGTAATATGATGAATTATAAAATGTCTCAGATCCCGGAAAGAACCAGTAAGCCTAGAAAAAGTGGATTGACTATGGTAATGGACAAAGGATTAAGTTTTGGGGAAGCAGAAAATTTTTTAAGTGTTGCTGGTGTGCATACCGATTTAATTAAATTAGGATTTGGCACTTCTTTTGTTACGCCTAATTTAAGAAAAAAAATAGAATTGTATCAGTCAAATGGTATCCCTGTATATTTTGGGGGTACTTTATTCGAAGCTTTTGTAATTAGAGAGCAGTTCGATGAATATGTAGCCATTTGTAAAGAGTATCAAATAGATATGATTGAAGTAAGCGATGGTTCCGTTTCTATTCCACATGCTGAAAAATGTGGCTACATAGAAAAAATAGCAAAATTTGCTACTGTATTAAGCGAAGTAGGTAGTAAAGATGCAGCCCACATTATCCCTCCTTATAAATGGATAGAATTAATGAGCGCTGAATTGAAAGCAGGAGCTACCTATGTGATTGCAGAAGCAAGGGAAGCTGGTAATGTTGGTATTTATCGTGGTAGCGGAGAAGTAAGAGAAGGGTTGGTTCAAGAAATATTAACAAAAATTCCTGCAGAAAAAATTTTATGGGAAGCACCTCAAAAAGCACAACAACTTTACTTTTTAGAATTGGTAGGTTGTAATGTTAACTTAGGAAATATCGCTCCTTCTGAAGTCATTCCTTTAGAAACCATGCGAATTGGTCTTAGAAGCGATACTTTTGACTTATACTTAAATAAATAACCTTGCGCAAGTTTGGATTAATTGGATATCCTTTGTCTCATTCTTTTTCACAAGGTTTTTTTTCTAAAAAATTCTTGCAGGAAAATATTCAAAATGTGCAATATGAAAACTTTCCAATTGCCTCTATTAATGAGTTGAATCCACTTTGGCAAAAACATCCTACACTAGAAGGAATAAACGTAACCATTCCCTACAAAAAAGAAATTATTCCCTTTATTCAATATCCTTCTAGCGTAGTAGAAAAAATAAAGGCATGTAACTGTATTCGCAAATTTAATAATGAATTGTATGGTTACAATACAGATGTAATTGGGTTTGAAAAATCATTAATTCTATTATTAAAGCCGCATCATTCAACCGCTTTAATATTAGGCACCGGTGGCGCCGCTGCTGCAGTAGAATATGTTTTGCAAAAATTAGCTATTTCTTATCAATTGGTTTCAAGAAGCAATCAAGAAGCTACTTCTATTTTTAATGCCCCAATTATTAATTATACTGCATTGAATGAAGAAATGATTCAACAACATACCCTTATTATAAACACAAGTCCTATTGGAATGTATCCGAATGTAAAAGATGCCCCAGCAATACCTTATGAAAGCATAGGTACAAATCATTATTTATATGACTTAGTGTACAATCCTGAAATAACTTTATTTTTAGAAAAAGGAAAACAAAAAGGAGCTGCCATAAAAAACGGATTGGATATGTTGCACATTCAAGCGGAAGAAAGTTGGGCAATCTGGAATTCGGTATCTCCCATTCAACAATAGTTAGGGAAGTAGTTAAATTACAATTCCTTTAAAAAAGTGAAGAGTAGGGTTACGGCTTTTTGTCTGTGGCTGTAGTTATTTTTTTCATTCATAGTCATCGCTGCAAAACTTTTATTGCTCCCATTGGGAATAAAAATGGGGTCGTAACCAAACCCTTTTTCCCCCGCTGGATGATTGGTGATGACCCCTTTGCAAATACCCTCGAAATAATATTCTTTATTTTCCCAAATCAAACAAATAACTGTTCTAAATTGAGCAGTTCTATCGGTAGAATTATTTAGCTCAAGCAATACTTTATCTATGTTGGCTTGAAAATTTCTATTCTCTCCAGCGTACCTTGCACTTTTCACACCAGGTGCGCCATTTAAAAAATCAATTTCTAAACCAGTGTCTTCGCTAAAACAATTGTGTTGTGTAAGCGCATGAATGGTTCTTGCTTTTTCAGCAGCATTTTCTTTTAAAGTAGCATGTGGTTCAGGAATATCAACCATAATGCCCGCTTCTTTTAAAGGAATAATCTTAAAATCATTTCCAACTAAAGATTGTATCTCTTCTACTTTGTGTTCATTATTGGTGGCAAATATTAGGGTATACATATTGTAAAGAGTATAATTATATTTGAAAAATTTGTTTTAGTACAGCCCATAATTTTGCTTTTTCTTGTTTCGCACTAAGGTCCATTCCTTGCATGCTAGACAAAGACTTGCTAAAAAGTAAATTGCTTTCACCCAATGGAGTTAACTTATACAAGTTGGTGGGTAATTTAATTTTCAGTGATTTACTATCTACCTCAAAAGCAATCACCAGTTTTGATGGCAAAGTCATTAAAATTTGATGAAGGGTTGCATTTTGGTTGCTTAAATTAACAAGGGCGATATCTGTAATGGTTAATCTGCAGGCATTTAGGATGGAAGTAAGTAAAACAAAATCAGGTTCATTTAAATAAACAGAAGTGGGATCATTTACGATTACTACAACTTTTTTAACATGATCACCTAAATATTTTAAGGGGCTAAGCTTATTTTCTTCTTCAATTTGTGCTGGGTTTATTTTATTTTCAGGGAGGACCAAGCTATCTTTGAATAAAGAAACTAGAACTGAAGCGGGCAAAATTGTTTTATTTTCTTTCATAAGGTTGGAAAATTAAATGAATTGGTTCAAACTTTAAAATAACACTTGTAAGTTTTCAATTTTTTCGTTTCTTTGTGACCTTTAAGTTTTCTTTTAATAATGTAAGTTTATGTCTACACACCTTATTCCGGTTACTAAAAACCAAAATGCGCAGTTAGCAAATTTTAATATGGATGAAATTGCTTTTGGAAAAAATTTTACAGATCATATGTTGGAAGCCAACTATGAAAATGGGGAGTGGAAGAATGTGGTCATAAAGCCCTATGGTCCAATTACTTTAGATCCATCTAGTGCTGTATTGCATTACGGACAAACCATTTTTGAAGGGATCAAAGCTTTTAAGAATGACAAAGGTGAATTTGTAATATTTAGACCAGATCAAAATTTAATTCGTTTTAATGTTTCTGCAGCACGTATGGAAATGCCAGCTGTTCCTGCATGGCTTTTTATAGAGGGAATGAAGCAATTAATTCAGGTTGATAAAGATTGGATTCCAACGAAGCCGGATTCTTCTTTGTACATACGTCCATTTATGATTGCTGTGGACCCGTATTTAGGGGTACGCCCATCACTTAGTTATAAGTTTATGATTATTCTTGGGCCTAGTGGTCCTTATTTTTCTGCACCCATGAAAATTCTAATAGAACAAAATTATACGCGTGCAACCCCTGGTGGTGTTGGTTTTGCAAAGAATGGTGGTAACTATGGAGCAAGTTTACATCCAGTGGAGTTGGCAAAGGAAAAAGGCTTTGATCAAATTTTATGGACCGATGCCAATGAGCATAAATATGTAGAAGAAGTAGGGGTGATGAATGTCATGTTTGTTATTGATGGAAAAGTGATTACCCCAAGTTTAGAAAGAGGTACTGTATTAAAGGGGGTAACTCGGGATAGTGCCATAATTTTATTGCGTGAAATGGGTTATGTAGTAGAAGAAAGAAATTTATCGGTAGAGGAAATAGTAGAAGCGCATAAAAAAGGATTGTTCCAAGAGGTCTTTGGAGTGGGTACCGCTGCGGTGGTTTCCTTGGTCAAGCAATTGGCACACGGAGATTATATAATGGATTTTGATGTAGATAAAATGCACATCGCGACGGCATTAAAACAAGAATTGCATGGAATTCGCATGGGAATAAAAGAAGATAAGCACCATTGGATGGTTAAAATTTAACTAATTCCTTGATTTTTAGTGTGATAGACTTTTTTTTGGAAGGAAATTGCGATTAAAATGAATCAATTACTTTATTTTTTTAAAATTAGCGAACAAACATTTTGGTAATTGGCTTACAGCCATTACCTTTGCCGTCCGAATTTTTTATAAACCGAAATAGAACAAAACAGCAGAATAAATGCCTACTATTCAACAATTAGTGAGAAAAGGCCGTGAGATTATCAGGGCTAAAAGTAAATCAAGAGCATTGGACGCATGTCCTCAGCGTCGTGGCGTTTGTACTAGAGTGTATACCACTACACCTAAAAAACCTAACTCTGCGTTACGTAAAGTAGCCAAAGTACGTTTAACAAATAAAATCGAAGTCATTGCTTATATACCTGGAGAAGGGCACAACTTACAAGAGCACAGTATCGTGTTGATACGTGGTGGTCGTGTTAAAGATTTGCCAGGGGTACGTTATCATATTGTTCGTGGAAGCTTGGATACTGCTGGTGTTAAAGACCGTAAGCAGTCTCGTAGTAAGTACGGAACTAAGAAAGAAAAAGCAAAAAAATAATTAACATCTAACTACAATTCGACATGCGTAAAGCACAACCCAAAAAAATTCCTTTAGCACCAGATCCTCGTTTTAACGATGTGCAAGTAACTCGTTTTATCAATAACATTATGTTAGATGGTAAAAAAACTACTGCTTATAAAATTTTCTACGATGCTTTAGATAAAGTGAGCAAATTCACTGGAGAAGATGGTTATGAAATGTGGAAGAAAGCGGTAGTAAATATTACTCCTGCTGTAGAAGTGCGTAGTCGCCGTATTGGTGGAGCTACTTTCCAAATTCCTGCTGAAGTACGTCCAGATCGTAAAATTTCTTTAAGTATGAAATGGTTGGTTCGTTATTCACGTGAGCGCAATGGTAAAACAATGGCTGATAAATTAGCCAATGAAATTATTGCTGCAACAAAGGGGGAAGGAGCTGCTTTCAAAAAGAAAGAAGATACACACCGTATGGCAGAGGCAAACAAAGCGTTTTCCCACTTTAAGATGTAATACAGGCTTTTTAGCCCTTAAAAATAGAGTAAACCTCTTCGTTTCAACGGGGAGGTTTTTTTGTTGGAAAAAAAAATCGAGAATCAGCCTTTCAATTAGTAATATCATTAACTTTGCGCCTCGGAAAAATAGGAAAATTTAAAACAAAATAACCCTTTTATGGCGGACTTGAAACTACAAAGAAATTTTGGAATTGCTGCACACATTGATGCCGGTAAGACCACTACTACAGAGCGTATATTACGTTATACTGGTATGATCCATAAAATTGGAGAAGTACACGATGGCGCAGCTACTACTGACTGGATGGAGCAAGAAAAAGAGAGAGGTATTACCATTACTTCTGCTGCTGTAAGTTGCCAATGGCAGTTCCCAACTACCTTGGGTAAGAAAGATGATAGAACAAAAGATTATTATTTCAATATTATTGATACTCCGGGTCACGTTGATTTTACTGTTGAGGTAGAACGTTCCATGCGTGTATTGGATGGATTGATTGCTTTGTTTTCTGCAGTAGATGGGGTTGAGCCTCAATCAGAAACTGTATGGCGTCAAGCAAACCGTTATAAAGTTCCTCGTATTGGATTCGTAAATAAAATGGACCGTGCTGGTGCCGACTTCTTAATGGTGGTAACACAAGTAAGAGAGATGCTAGGTGCTAAAGCGGTGCCTTTACAATTGCCAATTGGAGCAGAAGATAATTTCACTGGAGTAGTGGATTTGATTAGAATGAAAGCTATTATTTGGGATGATGCTACAGAAGGGATGACCTATGTAGAAAATCCTATTCCTGATGATATGAAAGAAGATGTGGATTATTGGAGAGCTCAATTAATTGAAGCCGTTGCTGAATACGATGACAAATTAATGGAGAAATTTTTCGAAAATCCTGATTCTATATCTGAAGCAGAAGTGCACGAAGCCATTCGTAAAGCAACCATTGATTTAAGCATTGTTCCAATGATGTGTGGGTCTTCTTTTAAAAATAAAGGAGTTCAAACTGCATTGGATGCGGTTTGTCGTTACTTACCTTCGCCAGTAGATGTGGATGATACAGAAGGAACTAATCCAGATACAGGAGAAAAAATTTACCGTAAACCAAATGCAAAAGAACCATTCGCTGCATTGGCATTTAAAATTATGACAGATCCTTTTGTTGGACGTTTGGCGTTCTTCAGATGTTACTCAGGTCATTTAGATGCAGGGTCTTATGTTAAAAATATGCGTAGTGGAAAGAATGAGCGTATTTCTCGTATTATGAAAATGTTTGCTAATAAACAAAATCCAATCGATTTTATCGAAGCGGGTGATATTGCAGCAGCAGTAGGGTTTAAAGAAATTAAAACTGGAGATACTTTGTGTGATGAGAATCATCCAATTGTATTAGAGAATATGTTTATTCCAGAACCAGTTATCTCGGTAGCAGTAGAACCAAAAACTCAAGCTGACGTTGATAAAATGGGTATGGCGATTGCAAAGTTAGTGGAAGAAGATCCTACTTTACGTGTTAAGACAGATGAAGATACAGGTCAAACAATTTTATCTGGAATGGGTGAGTTGCATTTAGAGATTATTGTAGATCGTATGCGTCGTGAATTTAAAGTAGAAATTAATCAAGGAAATCCACAAGTGGCCTACAAAGAAGCATTCGGTAAAAAGATCGAGCACCGTGAAGTGTTGAAAAAACAATCTGGTGGACGTGGTAAATTTGCTGATATCGAATTTGAAATTGGACCAGCTGACGAGGAGTGGATGGCGGAGAATAAAGACAAACATTTCCAATTTGTAAATGATATTTTCGGAGGATCTATTCCAAAAGAATTCATTCCTGCTATTAATAAAGGGTTTGAAACTTCTATGAATCAAGGTGTTTTAGCTGGATATCCAGTGAACAACATGAAAGTGCGTATTACCGATGGTAGTTACCATGATGTGGATTCTGATTCTATGTCATTTGAATTATGTGCTAAAGCTGCCTTCAGAAATGCGGGTAAAAAAGCGAAGCCTACTTTATTAGAGCCTATCATGAAAGTGGAAGTGGTTACACCTGATCAATACATGGGAGATGTTACCGGTGACTTAAACCGTCGTCGTGGAATGTTAGAAGGGATGGATAGCCGTGGTAATTTACAAGTTATTAAAGCGAAAGTACCTTTGAGCGAAATGTTTGGTTATGTAACTCAATTACGTTCATTAAGCTCTGGTCGTGCCACTTCAACAATGGAGTTTAGTCACTATAACCCTGCACCAAACAACATTGCGGAAGAGGTGATGGCGAAAAACAAAGGGAAAGTAAAAGACGACGAATAGTTATTTTCAACTTAAATAATTGATTATCAATATAAAAAGCCCTCAAAAGGGGCTTTTTTAGTTCGAACCCTTTTTTTAAAATAGTTTAAAAAAAAGACAATATTTCTTGAATATTAACTTACAACCCACTAACTTTGCAACCCCAAGATAATTTGGGAAAAATAGCTATGTCTCAAAGAATTAGAATAAAATTACAATCTTACGACCACAACTTGGTAGACAAGTCTGCTGAGAAAATCGTAAAAACCGTTCGCAGTACTGGTGCAGTAGTTACAGGTCCTATTCCTTTACCTACCCACAAACGCATTTTTACTGTCTTACGTTCACCACACGCAAACAAGAAAAGTCGTGAGCAGTTCCAATTAGCAACGCACAAGCGTTTATTGGATATTTTCACTTCTTCTTCTAAAACAGTAGATGCACTAAGTAAATTAGACTTGCCTTCTGGTGTTGAGGTGGAGATTAAGGCATAAGTATTTATAAATTCCATCTCCCAATCACTGACACATTATGCATCAGTTGAAAAAGGAGCGCTGGTTGAATAAGTAAAATATAAACAGGCCCTTCGAGGTTTGTTTACTTCCGGTACTTCCCCTCTCTTCATTGAGAAACTAAGGAAAAGGTCGGCAGCAAACAGGGATTGAATCCGAGCTACTAAAAATTGAAAGATTTAAGTGTAGCATCATCATCGGATGTCCTCAGAACCAAGCGCGGGGCATAAACCGCAAAACAGATGAAAGGTATTATTGGAAAAAAAATTGGCATGACCAGCATTTTCGGTCAAGATGGGAAGCAAATTGCTTGCACCATTATTGAAGCAGGTCCTTGCGTAGTCACTCAGGTTAAAACACCTGAAGTAGACGGTTACAGCGCAGTACAATTAGCGTTGGGCGACAAAAAAGAAAAGCATTCTACAAAATCAGAAATCAATCACTACGCAAAAGCACAGACTGCTCCTAAGCGTTTTGTAAAAGAATTCCGCGACTATTCATTAGAGGCTGCTTTAGGCGCAACGATCACTTTAGATATGTTCGCTGAAGGAGATACCGTGGAAGTAGTAGGTACTACAAAAGGTAAAGGATTCCAAGGGGTTGTAAAACGTCATGGATTTAGTGGTGTGGGTGAGGCTACACACGGTCAACATGATCGCTCTCGTGCACCAGGTTCTATTGGTGGATCATCTTATCCAGCAAGAGTATTCAAAGGAATGCGTATGGCTGGACGTATGGGTACTGATCGTGTAAAAACGAAGGGTCTAAAGGTATTAAAATTATTCCCAGAGAAAAACTACGTATTGGTTAGTGGTTCAGTTCCTGGCAACAACGGTTCAATTGTTTTAATCCAAAAGTAATCACCACTTAATCGACAATCATGCAATTAGAAGTATTAAACATAAAGGGCAAAAAAACAGGCAGACAGGTAAATTTACCTGAAGATATTTTTGGTGCAACACCAAATGACCACGTTATCTATTTAGCCGTAAAACAATATTTAGCAGCACGCCGTTCTGGAACGCACAAAGTTAAAACTCGTGCAGAAGTACATGGTGCTAGTAGAAAATTACACAAACAAAAAGGTACCGGTGGTGCTCGTAAGGGTAATATCCGTAACCCTTTATACAAAGGTGGTGGTACTATTTTTGGACCAAAACCACATAGCTACGATTTTAAATTAAATCGTAAAGTAAAAGACCTTGCAAAAATTTCAGCCTTGTCACATAAAGCAATTGACCAAGCAATTTTAGTTTTAGAAGACATCAACTTAACTGCTCCAAAAACAGCAACCATTGCAGGTATCATGAGTCAATTAAGCTTAGACAATAAAAAAACTTTAGTGATTTTACCTGATTACAACGACAATCTTCATTTAAGCACTAGAAATATTCCTAACGTAGCAACAACTTTGTTAGCTGACATCAATACTTACGATATCATGAATGCCGATGTATTAGTGATCACTGAAAGCGCTGCTAAAATTTTTAACGAAGAAGAAGCTGTAGCATAAGCTTGCCGACTTTTAAAAAAGTATAATTATGAAATTGACAGAAATATTAATCAAGCCGATCTTAACAGAAAAAGCAAATGCGCAACAAGAGAAATTGAGAAGATATGCTTTTAAGGTAGATCGTCGCGCTAATAAATTAGAAATCAAAACTGCCATTGAACAATTTTATGGTGTAAATGTATTGGAAGTAAATACATTGGTTGTTCCTGGTAAAAATAAATCTCGTTCTACTAAAGCAGGTATGGTAACAGGAGTTAAATCTGGTTATAAAAAAGCTTTGGTAACTGTTGCGGAAGGCGAAACCATTGACCTATACGCAAGTATTTAATAAATTAAATAATAGCCCGCGAAGCTGAAAAATTCGTAAGACAAAAAGTCTTTAAAAAGTAAAAGAAACAAAATGGCATTAAGAAAGTACAAACCAATTACAGCAGGAACCCGTTGGAGAATTGGGAACGCCTATGCTGAGATCACCACTAATCAACCTGAAAAAAGTTTATTAGAACCACAAAAGAAAACTGCTGGACGTAACTTCCAAGGTCGTCGTGCAATGCGTTACATGGGTGGTGGCCATAGACAACATTATCGTATCATCGATTTCAAAAGAAATAAAACCGGTATGGAAGCTACCGTGGTTTCTATCGAGTATGATCCAAATAGAACAGCATTTATCGCATTAGTACAATATACGGATGGTGAAAAAAGATACATCATTTGCCCACAAGGTTTACAAGTTGGAACGAAAGTTTCTTCTGGTGAAGGAGTAGCACCTGAAATTGGGAATGCATTGCCAATGAAATCAATACCATTGGGAACCATCATTCACAATGTAGAAATGCAACCAGGTCAAGGTGGAAAATTGGTACGTAGTGCTGGTTCTTCTGCTCAATTATCGAATAAGGAAGAAGCTTATGCGGTATTGAAAATGCCTTCTGGTGAATTACGTAAAGTTTTAATCAATTGCTACGCGACCGTAGGAGTTGTTTCTAATAGCGATCACAATTTGGAAACTGCTGGTAAAGCAGGTAGAAATCGTTGGAAAGGCGTAAGACCTCGTGTAAGAGGTGTTGCGATGAATCCAGTAGATCATCCGATGGGTGGTGGTGAAGGTAGAGCGTCTGGTGGACATCCAAGAAGCAGAACTGGAAAGTATGCTAAAGGGGAGAAAACTAGAACAAAAGGAAAAGGCAGTGATAAGTTAATTATCCAACGCCGTGATGGTAAAAAATTGACAAAATAATTTAATAAAACAATTAACTCATAACTATGGGTCGTTCGATTAAAAAAGGTCCTTATATAGATCATAACCTTGAAGTAAAAGTAGAGGGTATGAATGAAGGCAAAACTAAGAAAGCAGTAATCAAAACTTGGAGTCGTCGAAGCACGATTTCTCCTGAATTTGTTGGACATACTTTCGCAGTTCATAACGGAAATAAATTTATCCCAGTGTATGTTACCGAGTTTATGGTAGGACACAAATTGGGTGAATTCTCACCAACAAGAAATTTCAGAGGACACGCTGGAACAAAGAAATAAAAAAGCAGTAATAAACACATTAAGAAATGGAAGCAGTAGCTAAACTAAACAATTACCCCACAGGCCCTCGTAAGATGCGTTTGCTCGCAGACGTGATACGCGGCATGGAAGTGGAAAAAGCATTGGCAATTTTGGAGTTCCATCCACAACACAACGCGGTGCCTTTGGCAAAGTTGTTGAAAAGTGCAATTAATAATTGGGAACAAAAAAATAGCGGCGCGAGTGCAGCAGATAGCAACTTAGTTGTAAAAACAGTTTTTGTAGATGGTGGTCGTACATTAAAACGTATGCGCCCTGCTCCACAAGGACGTGGCTATCGAGTGCGTAAACGCAGTAATCATGTAACTATGATTGTAGATTCAAAAACAGATTTAAAAAACTAAATATTCTAAACCATTACTATGGGTCAGAAAGCAAATCCAATTGGAAACAGATTAGGCATCATCCGCGGATGGGAAAGCAACTGGTACGGCAGTAAAAAAGACTACGCTACTAAGTTAATTGAAGACCATAAAATCCGTACTTATTTAAATGCACGTATTAGCAAAGGCGGCATTGCACGTATTGTTATTGAGCGTACTTTAGGTAAGCTGATAATTACCATTCACACTTCTAAACCAGGTATCATCATTGGTAAAGGTGGTGGCGAGGTGGATCGTATCAAAGAAGAGTTGAAGAAATTAACAGCCAAAGACGATGTACAAATCAACATTTTAGAAATTCGTCGCCCCGAGTTAGATGCTACAATTGTAGCGGATACGATTGCGCGTCAAATTGAAAATCGTATTAATTACAAACGTGCGATTAAAATGGCGATTGCTTCTACTTTAAGAATGGGTGCAGAAGGTATTAAAGTGAAAGTAGGTGGTCGTATTGGTGGAGCAGAGATTGCACGTAGTGAAGAAATTAAACAAGGTAGAGTTCCTTTACATACTTTCAGAATGGACATTGATTACGCCAATGTATATGCTTTAACAGTATATGGTAAAATCGGTATCAAAGTATGGATTTGTAAAGGGGAAGTGTTAGGAAAAAGAGAATTGAATCCAAATTTCATCGGCGGTAAAGATGGCGGTGAAAGAGCAGATCGTCCAGGCGGAGACCGTCGTGATGATCGTGGTGGGTTTGATCGCGGCAACGATCGTCGTCCAGGTGGCGGTGGCGGTGGTCCAAGAAAAAGATAATTCCTACTGCCAACAAAACTGAGTAAAACAACAATTTAAAAAAGAGATAACAATAATAATATGTTACAGCCGAAAAGAAGTAAACATAGAAAACAACAGAAAGGACGTATTCGTGAAATAGCGAAACGCGGAGCTTCTATTGCATTTGGTTCTTTTGCATTAAAATCATTAGATCCAATTTGGTTAACCAACAGACAATTAGAATCTGCTCGTCAAGCGATGACTCGTGCAATGAAAAGAGAAGGTAATGTTTGGATTCGTGTTTTCCCAGATAAAATTATTACTCGTAAGCCTGCAGAGGTGAGAATGGGTAAGGGTAAAGGTAACCCAGAATTTTGGGCAGCAGTCGTTGAACCAGGTCGCATTATTTTTGAAATTGATGGTGTAACACCAGAAGTAGCAAAAGAGGCAATGGGTTTAGCAGCACAAAAATTACCAATCAGAACTAAATTTGTTGCAAGAAGAGACTTGTAATTTATTTAAGCGTAAACAATAAAAAAGAATTTGCTATGGCAAACAAAAAATATGATTTTAACAAAGGATTGAAAGATATCAGCGTTACGGACATCAAAGCTCGTATCGATGAAGATCAATTAAGACTAAAAAAACTAGAGTTCGCTCATGCTATTTCTCCTTTAGAGAATCCAATGAGCATTCGCGGACTTCGTCAAGACATTGCCCGTTTGAAAACGGAATTAAAGAAAAAAGAGTTAGGTATCTAATTAAACATCAGATAAGCTAACCAAAAATTGATAAACAATGGTAGAAAGAAATTTACGTAAAATGAGAATCGGAGTGGTCACCAGCGACAAGATGGATAAAACCATTACCGTAGCTGTTGAAAGAAAAGTA
>Ga0209499_1000573_pt1 | contig 27080 bp, 26 predicted proteins | sample C_130208_EF_Meta_FD_187306 | JGI IMG/M metagenome (GOLD analysis project Ga0209499, IMG submission 187306) | Freshwater microbial communities from Lake Croche, Canada to study carbon cycling - C_130208_EF_MetaG (SPAdes) (version 2) | ecosystem: Environmental > Aquatic > Freshwater > Lake... | reverse complement strand
TCTGGCAATGTTGGAATCGGCACAGCTTCCCCAGCATCTACATCCATCCTTGAACTCTCCTCAACAACAAAAGGATTTCTACCACCCCGTTTATCAACAACTCAGCGTGATGCTATTACTACTCCCGCTGATGGGTTAGTGGTTTATAATTCAACTCAAACAAATCTTAATTCCTATAATACAACATTATCAGCATGGGAAAACATTCTAGATTCAAATACAATTACCAATGTTGTAACAATAACACAAGCAGCATATAATGCTCTTGGATCTCCATCAGCATCTACTCTTTATATAATTACTGATGCTTCTACTGTTGGAGGTAATATTGGACAATATGTAACGGTTTCAGGAAATTATACAATTACTATAACAGATTATACAGTAAATAGTATAGCAACAATAGCAACCAATATAACATTACCAACAGCATCTGGATCTGCTGGATATATCTTTAACATTAAGAACTCTGGAACAAACACAGTAACAGTATCGGCAGTTGGGGCAGATCTTATAGATGGAAGTGCTACAATGACTATTGGAACAAGGTATAATTCGATGTCAATTCAGAGTGTTAGTACAGGTTGGATAATAATTTAATAACATATGGCTACAGCATTATATCTTGGAAGTACTCCTTTAGGAAAAGTTGGTATTTCTCCAGCTTATGGAAGACCCATTCCCACTAATTCCCCTTGGGTTCGTTCACCATTATGGATGGCTCTACCAACTCTATCATCATCAGATCAAAAAGTTGTGGGTCTTTATGGTGTATCAAATGATGATTCTAATTATGTTGCTCTTCGTGCCACTGTATCAGCCGGAACCTATACGGTTGACTGGGGGGACGGCACGATTGTTACAGGTATAACAAGCAATACAACAGCAAATCATCAATATGTTTATGCCAATATAACTGATACAGCAAAGTCTTCAACAACATTAACGAATGCTGGTCATAGACAATGTATTGTAACAATAACACCAGATACAGCAAATCTTACAGTTATTAACTTCAATATCATTAATACAAGAACTGGTTTGATTGCCGCTTCTAATGTAAATTGGTTGGATATTAATATAAATGGCACTAGTATAACTGGTATTACTATTGGGGGAGCTAATATAACTCAGGCATTTTTAGAGAGAGTTAATATAGGAACAACGGGGACTATTACAGCAATGAATAATATGTTTCTGAACTGTATATCATTGCAGTACATTAACCTTTTTAATACAGCATCTGCTACGGCAATGAATAGTATGTTTCAGAGTTGCTATTCATTACAATCGGTCCCACTTTTCAATACAGGATCTGTTACTAATATGAATAGTATGTTTAATATGTGTTATTCATTACAATCGGTCCCACTCTTCAATACAGGATCTGTTACTAATATGGCTGGTATGTTTAACAGTTGTTATGAATTAGTAACAGTTCCATTATTTGACACATCCAAAGTTAATGTTTCAATGGGCAATATGTTTTATGGTTGTTATTCATTACAATCTGTGCCATTATTTAATACTATATTATGTCCTATTATGACTAGTATGTTTCAATCATGCCAATCATTAAGAACCGTTCCCCTATTTGATACACGGGCTTGCACTATTATGAATCAAATGTTTTATACATGTACTGCATTACAATCAGTTCCTCTATTTAATACTTCATTGGTTACTAATATGAATCAAATGTTTACAAATTGTAATTCATTACAAACAGTCCCATTATTTGATACACATTTAGTTACTAATATGTCTGGAATGTTTTTTAACTGTAGTTCATTGCTGACATTTCCTTTATGGAATACTATTGCTGTCACATTAGCATATCAGATATTCGCAAACTGTACCTCTTTGCAATCAGTACCAGCTTTAAATGTTTCTGCTGTTACTGATTTTACCACAACTTCCAATGCATTTCTTACGTGCCGTTCTCTGGCATCGGCTCCTCTATCTGGAACCAAAGCTACAATATCATTTGCCTCTTGTAAATTAGCACGAACTGCTCTTGTAGATATATTCAATGGGCTAGCCACAATTGGGGGGCAGACAATAACAATCACAGGTAATCATGGGGTTGCTGATCTTACAGCAGGAGATAGACTTATAGCAACCAATAAGGGGTGGACCATTGTAGGATAATATTATGAAAGGCTTTTACAAAAACGACAACAATAATAATCTTCTATATGCTCAGAACTTTGTATGCTCACCAACTTTTGAGATTTTTGCTGATCAAAAGGATAAGTATCAATATCCAGTAGAAGGATGGTATTGGTTTGAGACAGACACTGAAGCATATACATTTTTTAATATAACACCCCCAACAATAACAATAGATAAATAAATTATATGTCATACTTTAATAATGTTAATATTCTAACGAACATGCCAGATACTCAGGTATCTCAGAATATTACAACAAATGATGGATCTGCTACTAGTTACGTAGCAATAACTCTAGCTGGTCATAAATCTTGTTCTGCTACCGTATCAGGTACTTGGACAGGAACTATGATTGTGGAGTCATCCACTGATGGCGGAACTACATGGGTTACTAGCTGGTTGCAATCTATTACTCCTACATTAGCTTCATCTATTTTATCTCCTGTTAATTACTTTACTACAAATGGAGCTTATTCTTTCTTCTTGGTTGCTGGTATTACTGGTTATCGTGTAAGGGCGGTTGCTACCGCTGGCGGTGTATCAACTCCTTGGACTGGAACCGCTACTGTTAAATTAACTGCAACAGAAGTAGTTGGACCCAGCTTTACTGCGACAAGTATTGTACAAAATATCCTTTCCGATCCATTAAATACCTATACGGGTACTTTGGCTGCGGGGGCATCTTATATTGGAACTGCGTCAAGCACACTGGGTATTGCAGGCATTCAGATGACATTTAAAGCAGACCAAAACTGCACTATCACGATAGATCAAGCGGGTTTACCAATTGCAAGTACAGGGACCGTACAAACAGCAGGCACAACAGCTTTAGTTGGAACTAGCACTAAGTTTACACGGGATTTTATTATTGGAGACCAAATATTTGTAACATCTGAAACTGCTCGCACAATTAACTCTATTACAGATGATACACATTTAACAGTTAGTGCTGCTTTTACAACAACTGCATCGGGAACAGCGTTTACACAATATTATTGGGATATTCATGATAGCACTAATTATAATCCTATTATAGATAACTTTGGACAAACATTTCAAGCAGTTGGCCTATTCTTTAGAGTACGGCTTACTAATATTAGCCCGACAACTGCGACATCATATACAAGAATGAGTATTGCGCTATGTCCTATTGTAGAGGCAGTACCCCGAGCATTGTCAGATGCTGGCAATCTTAAGACTGCCGTATATGAAATTGCAGACGGATCTGGTAATACTGTTGGAATAACCCCTCATCATACTCTAAGAACAAGTCAAACATTTAAATTAGCTGGTCAGAAATTTGGAGCCGCTGTAGATACAAACTTTTGGACACTAACTTCCAATGGCACTGGTTCAGGTAATGCAGTATCAAATGGAATAAATACATTATCATCAGGAACAGCAACTGCTGGTTATTCCCAAACCCTATCAGTTCGAAATGCAAGATACGCAGGAGGTATTCCAAATCTTTATAGAGGACAACACAGAGTACCAACTTTGGCAGTAGCTTTAAATACAAGACGATTTGGAGCATTCACCGTAGCAACTCGGGTTCCTCAAGATGGATTTTACTTTGAAATAACCCCTGCTGGTGCATTATCTGTAAACTGTGTACGTGATACAATAGTTCAGAGTGTGTCATCTGGTAACTTTAATGGACTGTTAAATTTCTTTACTCTTGATACAAATGGACATGTTTATGAAATAGTGTATGCCTTTGCTCAAGTAGATTTTCTTATTAATGGGAAAGTAGTTCATATATTTACACCGACGACAGCTCCTTTGACATCCGATATGGATTTACCTATTGTAACTCAATCTATAAATGGGGCATCAGGAGTAACATCGGGTGTTCTTGAAAATTGGTTCTGTGGTATTAGTAGATTGGGAGAAGAAGCATCTTCACCAAAATGGTTCTATAACCTTGGTGTTAATACTGGGGTACAATTAAAACTTGGATCGGGAAGACTTCGAGGAGTTACTATTAATACTATTGCCAATGGTGGTATTGTTAGATTGTACGATGGAACATCTGCTGCAAATCCAATAGCCCTTATAAAACCAACAACAGCAAATGGTGGATTCTACCAATATGATTTGGACTTCTATACTGGATTGTGGTTGGTTACTGTAGATAATGCCACAGACATTACAGTGATTTATGAATGAGATAGATATATAATATATGGGAAAAGTTGCATTTTTAGCTTTGACATATGGAGATTTTGTTCATCCTATAATGCAGGATTTCTTTGGAACTGATTCAGATTCCTATAATCTGTATATCCACAATAAGATTGATTGTAATATATTTAGACAATTCTGTATTCCTAACAGAATTAATACTGCATGGGGTCATCACTCATTGGTAACAGCAACTATTAATCTAATGAAGGAAGCTCTTCTTGATGAAGATAATACACATTTTATTCTTATATCAGATTCACATGCTCCATTATATAATATGGAAACTATGTGTAAAAAAATAAAAGAGAACTATCCGATTCTATCATTTACTAAATTTCCTCCTAACTCGGGTGCTAGCATAGAAGTCAGATTTAAATATGGCCTATTATTTAATAGTGGTAAATTTCGTCTCAGAAATGCATGTAAGGTCCATCAATGGTTTGTATGTACGAGGCCCGATGTTGAACTTTTTGTGAGAGTATTCCGTGAAAATGAAAGGTTTTTTGTTAAGGCACGTAATACCTATACCGATGAATTTTACTTTCATCTCATTGCTAATACATATGAACAACCGTTTCAGTTTTCAAATAACTGTAGCGTTGAATGGTTTAAGGAAACATTACCTATAACACAACAACTATTAGGATGTAGAGAAACTCCTTATACATATGAATCAATTGATACTAATACAATTGATGATATGAGAGCTAACGGTAATGTTTTTTGTAGAAAGGTATATGCGCAAACGCAATTACCATTCAATTATGTATTCAATGATTAATGGGTGGTAAGTATAACTTCAGCTAATTCAGCTTTTGTTAGATGTAATTTTGCTTTATTTGCAGAGAAAAATACTTTGTCACCTTCAGTTTTATAAATGGTAATATAATCAACAATTCCAATATTCATTGATGCTAGAAGTTCCTGAAAGGCCGATTTGATGTAGATACGTTCATTGTCCATATAATTATTTATGGGTGTATAAATATAGAGTATAGATTATAATTTTTCATAATATGAGCACATATCTTAATTTAGGAACAAATCCAGATGAATTTCATCCACTTCCAACTGATGTACAAGCAGCACAGATTCGAACAAATTTAAAACTTGGTTCTGCTTCATTACTTACTGGAACAGTTTCAGGTTCAAATCCTAATACGAGTATACGGCTTGGTGATGGTACTAATTTCGTTGATATAACTGGTTCTGGATCATCTGCGGCAAGGCTAACAACTCCTCGTACATTTACACTTTCTGGTATATTGACGTCAACGCCCGTTTATTTTGATGGATCATCTAATGTTACAATGCCGGTCATATCTATTTCTGATAATGCTATTACACAAGGGAAGATATTAGACGGGTCTGTATCATCTAATAAATTATCAACTGGACATCCTAGTTGGGATTCATCTGGTAATATTACATTAGACGGAAGTTCTATTACTTTATTTTCATCTGCATCAACTATTTCTCGCGCCATTGGGGTCAATTCCGATCTTATAATTAATAATACAGGATCAGGTAATATTAAATTTCAAACAAATGGTAGTAATGATAGATTTGTAATTAATGGTTCGGGTAATATTGGCATAGGTGTTTCTATTCCTACATCACCCTTACATATAGCAACAGCTACTCCAGGAACTTCTGCTATTTCAATTAATGCATCAACAACCGTAAATAAGAGAGCTGCAATACAACTTGGCAATTGGAATATTCGACAAGATGTATCATTAAATAATACATTTGATTTTTCAATTTTTGATACAGGATCACCAAATACTTCAAGATTTTATATTGGAACTGATGGTAAGGTCGGTATCGGAACTATATCACCTAGTACTACATTAACAGTAGTTGGTGATGTTACGGCAACTACATTTATTGGAGCTCTAACAGGAAGTGCTTCCGGTAATATTGTTAAGGGCTGTTCTGGGCCATTAATTATTGGATCAGGTACTGGTAACGGTGCTGGTGATATGACTCTTATTGCTAATGGCACATCATATGGAACTACATGGCCTATTAGTATATCGGGTGATGTTAATAATGGAACAATTACACCTGCAAAATTATCAGCAGGGCATCCAACATGGGATGGAGGTGGTAATCTATCTGCAACTGGCGATATTATTGCATATTCTTCATCTGATAAAAAGTTTAAAGATAATATTGTTAACATAACAAATCCTTTAGAGAAATTACTACAAATTAATGGTGTTACCTTTGATTGGAATGATAAACAAAGTACCCATATCGGTCATGATATTGGGGTTATTGCTCAAGAGGTAGAAGCTGTATTGCCTGAGATTGTTACTACACGTGAAGATGGATCTAAGGCTGTTAAGTATGATAAGATAGTTGCTTTATTAATTGAATGTATTAAAGAACTTAAGTGTGAAATTGAAGAATTAAAAACACAAGTTAAATAATGTCACTAACTCTCCAGCCTGCATCAGTTACTATAATTGGCGGTAATAATACAACTCTTAGTGCTCAAACTTTATTAAATTCCACCTGGAAATGGTATCAAGGTACTTCTGGTGACACATCTAATATTGTATCTAAACAGGGCTTTAAGACGAGTTCTAGTTTTACCACTCCCATTTTATATACTACTACTAACTATTGGGTTCTGGCTACGGGTTTCGGTTCAGTAAATTCTGATACAGCTACAGTAACAGTAATTCCTCTTTTAACAGTCACCGGATTATTACCGATTATTATTATTACTACGGGCTCTACTGTTACACTTAGTGTTACTGCAGCGGGCGGTAATAACTCATTTACATATCAATGGTATCAAGGGGATATTAATGTAATTACATCTCCAGTTGGTACTAACTCACCAAGTTTTACTACTCCAACGTTAACTGGTGATACACTCTATTGGGTAAAAGTAACAGATACGAGTGGCCAAACAGCTATTGCATCAACTTCATTACAGATTCATCTACCCTCATCAGGAATAATATCATTAGGTAATATAGCCGATACATTTATTGTTCCGAATGTAACAAAATCTAATATTCATTTATCATCATTTTATAGACGAGGTAGTTTGGTAGTTAATTCACCTTCAAATGTAAGTGTTCCTACTTCTGGGCGAATATCATTAAGTAATTTTTGGGGATCTCTTAAATAATTCATTATTTGTTTATATTATCCTTGAAAAGGCAATTATAGATGTTACTCTTGGTGCTTATACATATAGCAAAGCTTATATAGCTATTATCGGTACTTCAAATAACTATACCATAAATATTGCATAATTTTATAAATATAAACAATGGAACATCCAACTACTCTAATACAAAAATTTATAGAATCTGGTTGGGTTATCCCATTAATTGGAGCAGGCGGTATGGTAGCCCGAATATTATCGGCAGATACTACATTTACTCTAAAGCAGCAAACTAAGAAAATTGTAACTGCTGCAACTGCTTCAACAATTACGTGGTTTGTTCTTGAGCAAACTGATATGACATCCTTATATAAAGCAGTTATATATGGTGTTATCGGAGTAATTTCCCCTGAGATTATTTCGGGCCTTATTAAATTGGCAAATAAATTTGAGAAATATCCTCAAAGGTTTTTCTCTGGTAGATTCCATTAATTATGAATAAACAAGTTTTAGTATTTTTATTAGCACTTATTTTTAGTATCTTTACTTTTGAAGGCTATAGGAATGTTGTTATTACCGATAATAATATTACATTAGAATTACATAAAACTTATGATTTAACCCATGAACTTGGTTTATGCTATGTTTGGTATGATATAGAAATAAGTAATATTCTTAATAAGTATATTGAAAATCCAAAGGATAAAGATAATATAATTGCATTAATTACCGCTGGAAAGAATTCATGTCATTCCCACCTTTATTCTTATGTAAAAACATCTAAAACGTATGAAGCTGATCACCTTGATTTACTTCATAAACAAGATGCAGATATTGATTTATTCATTGATGATATTATACTTAATATAAATGCAAATAATATTAAAGAGGTTAAGGAGAAAATACCTCAGGTATATAATATAACCCGCCCAATATTATATACAATAAATTATACAATTGCAACTCGATCCCGATTTATTGATTCTCTAAATGAAAATATTCAAGAAGATAATAAACACATTAAAGATTATTTACTAAATACCTTTATTATGTCATTTGTTCTCTTTATGGCTTCTATGATGAAACTTAGTCAAGATAAACCAATTCATTCTCATAAAAATACTATAAATACTACTATATGAACTCATACATTAAAAGCGTTCTTCGCAATATTAATTCTGCCCTGCGGTATGAATACGTTACCTATGCTAATGGGGAATATGTTCCAGGAAATGATATAACAGCTGATACCGTCTATGAAGGTCTTCAACTATCACCATTTAAGGGCCTTCATATTTCCGTTGCTGGAAATGTAGCAATTCGTGGAGTTGATGATGTAGTTGTTATTCTTACACTTCCTGCAGGATGCTGGCCTTACGGAGGAACTGGAATTGTTGAAGACGGAACAACGTCAACTGGAATCATAGCTTTATTCTAATATGCTAAATCTTGGATTATCATTGGGAATAGGGTATGAGCATACTGGATATGCTCAAGGAGAAGTCGTATCTCCTATGGTAATGATTTGGTTTAATGGAGTTCCTCTACTATTCAATGGTGATTATATTACATATCTGTAACACAAAGTATGAGCATTAATCTCAATAGTACAGTTCCAATAAAAACACCAACAGCATCTCAAAGTGCTCAGTTCCAGAGGTCGCTTGGTGTAGTTCCGTCACCTATTGCTATTGCGCAAACTCCCGGTAATATTACCATTGTTGGATCGACACCATATAGAAGTGGTGCATTTTTATACGCAGATGATTCGTCGGCTGTTACTGTAGTAGATTCGAATAGTGCAGGTAATTGTATTTTTGATCTTCATTCATTATCAAATCTTCAAAGTTGTAGTATTGCATATAATACATTAACAGCTCTTGATGTAGCTGCAAATACTTCATTATCAACATTATATTGTAACAGTAATTCATTAACAACTCTTGATATATCTGGATGTACTTCATTATCAACGTTGGCTTGTTATTATAATGCATTAACAACTCTTGATGTATCCACCAATACAGCATTAACTCATTTAGTCTGTTTTGGTAATGTATTAACAGCTCTTGATGTATCTGCAAATACTTCATTAACATCATTATATTGTAATGGTAATGAATTAACAACTCTTGATGTATCCGCTAATACTGCATTAAATTCACTAGCTTGTTATAATAATTCATTAACAACTCTTAATGTATCAGGTTGTGCTTCATTAACTACATTACTTTGTTATAATAATCCATTAACATTCCTCGATGTATATGGTCTTTCTTTATTATCATATATTGATGCATCATATTGTACTTCATTAACATCCATAAATTCTAATTATTGTAGTTCATTATCTTATTTAAATGTTATGGGATGTACTGACTTAACATCACTTGATGCATCTGGATATCCTTTATTGGATACACTTAATGTTCTTGGTTGTACTTCATTAACATCATTATATTGTAATTCTTCTGCTTTGACATTTATTGATGTATCTACTTGTACTTCATTATCAACATTATATTGTTCTCATAATCCATTAGTTACATATACATTTGATATATCTGCAAATACCGCCTTGACATCATTATATTGTAATACTTGTACATTGACAACTCTTAATGTATCTACAAATACAGCACTATTAATGATAAATTGTTCTAATAATACATTAGAAACTCTTGATACAACTAATAATACCAACTTACTACACCTATATTGCACTGATAATGTAATAACAACTCTTAATGTATCTACAAATACTGCCTTAATATCATTAGATTGCACCAATAATGCATTAACAAATACTGCGGTTGATAATATTATTAAAGATCTTAGCGGCCATGGAGTAGCTAGTCAACCTGCACGTCCTGCACGTCTTAACTTATCTGGAGCTGGCAATGCTACTCCTACTTTATCGGATCCTGATGTATCTGCTGCATTAACAAATCTAATAGATGTTCTTGGTTGGAATGTCACTGTAAACACATAATCTTTTATATATGAGCAACATAGATCTTGGAAATGCCCCAGTAGGAAGTGCACCGACTACTTCTCAGAAAAAAAATATTCGTAGAGCAACCAATATATGTGAGAATCCTATAGGTATTGGCGATATATCTGATCACTTTGATCCAGCATTATTCAATATAATTCCGGGACAATTTGCCTTTGCTAAAAATATGGATGCAGTGACTGATCTAAGTGGTCTTTATTATAAGTCCGCATTTGGCAGAATTGATGTATCTGGGTGTACTTCATTATCAATATTAAATTGTTATTATAATGCATTAACATCTCTTGATGTATCTGGGTGTACTTCATTATCAATATTAAATTGTTATTATAATGCATTAACATCTCTTGATGTATCTACAAATACTTCATTATCAATATTAAATTGTGGTTATAATTCATTAACAGCTCTTGATGTATCTACAAATACTTCATTATCAATATTAAATTGTGGTTATAATTCATTAACAGCTCTTGATGTATCTACAAATACTTCATTATCAACATTATATTGTTTCAATAATTCATTAACAGCTCTTGATGTATCTACAAATACTTCATTATCAACGTTGGCTTGTTATTATAATGCATTAACAACTCTTGATGTATCTACAAATACTTCATTATCAATATTAAGGTGTAACAATAATTCATTAACAGCTCTTGATGTATCTACAAATACTTCATTATCAACATTATATTGTTATTATAATTCATTAACAGCTCTTGATGTATCTACAAATACTTCATTATCAATATTAAGGTGTAACAATAATTCATTAACATCTCTTGATGTATCTACAAATACTTCATTATCAACATTATATTGTTTCAATAATTCATTAACAGCTCTTGATGTATCTACAAATACTTCATTATCAACATTAAATTGTGGTTATAATTCATTAACATCTCTTGATGTATCTACAAATACTTCATTATCAATATTAAATTGTTATTATAATGCATTAACAGCTCTTGATGTATCTACAAATACTTCATTATCAATATTAAATTGTGGTTATAATTCATTAACAGCTCTTGCAGTTGATAAAATTATTAAAGATGTTAATGATCATGGAGTAGTTAATGGAGCCCTTATCTTACATGGAACTGGCAATGCAGCTCCTACATTATCAGATCCTACTGTATCTGCCGCATTGGCTAATCTTCAAAATGTTCTAGGGTGGCTTATCGTAACAAACTAATACTACCTTGATATATATTATAATATGAAAACTATTCATTTTGTTACTGGCCCACCTCGTTCTTGCTCGACTCTTCTTTGTAATCTTCTTGCACAGAATCCTAGATTTCATTCTACTGCATCCTCTGGTCTTGTTGATTTGATTTATCCAGCACGTAAAAACTTTTCGGATGGTGGTGAATTTCGCTCCATGAAAACCCAAGATGCTGAGAATATGTTTCTTGATTGGGCACGCGGTGGCATTCAAAATGCATTCAACTCGGCAACTAATCGTCCTATTGTCTTTGATAAAGGGCGCAGTTGGAATGGTTATCTAGATCTAGTTTTTCAGCTGTTTCCCGATGCAAAAGTTCTAGTTCCTGTGCGAGATATTCGTGGGGTGCTTTCCAGTATGGAGAAGATGCGGCGGGCTCATCCGGCATACTTTAATGCCGAGGAAAATCCTGCCACTCAGTTCACTACAATTGAACGCAGAGTACAGGCATGGTTGGCATCTCCAAAGGTCGGTATTGCCATAGAACGTCTATCAGAGACGGCATTACGCTTTAAGGATAAGGTTCATTTTGTTCATGCAGAAAAACTTACATCTAATCCTCAGAAGGAAATGGATGCCGTTCATACTTATCTTGGTGAAGAAGCTTTTACCTATAATCCAGGAAATGTTGAACAATATACTTCCGAATGGGATGGTCAATGGTGGCCCTATGGAGATCATACAATTCGTTCTACAATAGCACCTCTAAAACCAGACTGGAATGAAGTGCTAGGAAAACAACTATCAGAAGCAATTAACCAAAAATTTAGCTGGGTCAATGACCTATAACATATATGAGTAATATAGATCTAGGAAGCAAACCAAAAGCTGGAGGCACAAAACCCAACGAGCAACAGAAGAAGCAGATTGCAAAAGCGATTCAAGGATTCAAGACTCCCAATGTCTTTGGACCTATTGCTGCCAATGTTCCGTTAGGATTTGATATTATTTATGCTGGTGGTACCGAGGATGCTATTGCTGCATATGATACTCTTAAAAGTACTCGTACTGATTTTAGTCATCATGATTATTACTTACCAGGTATGGTAAATCTAAGCGGATATCCTCTTCTTGGTACTGTAACTTGTTACAATAATTTTATAGTAGATTTAAACCTTGATAATTGTCCATCTCTTATCAGTGTAGAGTGTGAAACTAATGCGATAAAGGTGCTAAGTATTGATAATTGCCCATCACTTGATACATTAAGTGTATATACAAATAATCTCACTGCCCTAGATACTTCAGGATCACCTAATCTGACAACACTTGGCACTTATGTCAACCGTATAGAAGGTACTCTTGATCTTACATTAAATCCTTTGGTAACAATTGCACCGTGTGGTCAGAATTACTATACTGATGTTAAGGTAAAGGATCATACTAATATTTATCAACTATGGGTCGGCAACAATAAACTAACATCATTGGATGTATCAGGATGTACTTCCTTAACTAATCTTTATTGTGGTTATGACACATATATAGATTATCCTACCAATACACTAGCTTCAATTAATCTATTTGGTTGTTCTAATCTTAGTCAGCTTCACGCATATGGAACTCCTATTACATCTATTGACTTTACTGGATGTGATTCTTTAGACTTTATTGGTCTTCAAGATTGTATAAATTTAAATGAGACCGGATTGGTGGTTCCGTTTCCTAATTCTGTAAGTCATTTAATCATTGCAAACTCAGACTTTACAACTCTTGATATATCTAATAATACTACATTAATTTACTTGAATTGTTATATCAATGCATTAACAGAAACTGCAGTTGATAATATCATAATTCATCTTAATGCAAATGGAAATTCGTACGGAGTTCTTACTTTATCTGGGGGAACTAATGCTGCACCATCGGCGGCTAGTGCTGCTGCATTGGCAAATCTGCAAGCATCCGTACTAAGTGGTGGTTTAGGCTGGACTGTAATAACAAATTAATATATAAATAACTAATATATGGCAACATTCATTCAACATCCATCTCCTCAAGGTGACTGGCAAGATGCAACGGGAAATAAATTTTTCCTTCTTGAAATCAAGGACGGAGCAAAAGTATATACCTCTAGTCCTGAGGTTACCGGTACAGATGAGGCATCTACTGCTACATCACTTAAACTTACAGCAGTACCGAATCCTGCATCTCCTAAGAAATTTGGATTAGGCTCTACTGGTATTAGGAAAATATCCGTACCTCGTTCAGTTACAGCTCGGCAACTTCGTTTGGCTCTTGTTGCCAAGGGAATTTCTCAAGATTCTATATCCTCTTCTATTGCTGCTATTCCTAATGCCATAGAAAAAGCGAATGCTCAAATTGAATGGGAATATGCAACGGTTTTTGAACGTGCATATCCTCTTATTGCTCAAATTGGAACAGCTTTAAATCTTAGTAGTGATCAGATTGATCAATTATTCATTGATGCCGTTAAATTATAAACACTTAGTGTTTAAATATTTATAAATAGTATTATATGGCACGACCAGGATCACGACAAGAACTTATTGATTACTGTCTTCGCTCTTTAGGAGCACCAGTTATTCAAATCAATATTGATGATGATCAACTTGAAGATCGTTTTGATGAAGCTCTTCAGTTTTATCAAGAGTATCATTCCGATGGTGTTGTGCGAACATTTGTTAAACATCAAGTAACTCAAGCAGATTATGATAATAATTATATAACTGTTCCTGATGATCTTCTATGTGTGTTTCGTGTTCTAAATATTAACTCCGGTGATGCGGCAGATATGTTTGGTGTTAAATACCAGATGTTTCTAAATGACCTATATGGTTTGCGTAATCCAGAATCTTTGGTTAACTATGAAATGACCAAGCAATATCTTGGTTTGATTGAAATGACATTAACTGGTATGTCCCAACAGATTGTATTTACTCGTCATATGGATCGTCTTGTGATTGCAGATGATTGGAAAAAATCACTTAAGATTGGACAGTATATTATTGTTGAAGGATATCAAACAATAAATCCTATTAATTATCCGCAAGTTTATAATGATATGATGCTCAAACGATACTTGACGGCATTAATCAAAAAAAACTGGGGGGAGAATCTCAAAAAGTACGACGGGGTAGTTCTTCCTGGAGGAGTTACTGTAAACGCAAGAGCTATCTATGATGATGCAGTAGCAGATATAGCAAAACTTGAAGAAGACTTTATGGATCGTTATTCCGCGCCGCCCGATTTTTTCGTCGGTTGAAACTTATTCTTTGTAAGACTGTTTATTATGAACATATAAATAATATATATGCCGCGAAATGTATTTTTTAATAATAGTGTTCAATCAGAACAAAATCTTTATGAAGATCTTGTTATTGAATCTATTGCTATTTACGGCCAAGACCTTTATTATATCCCCCGAACAATTATTGCTCGTGATTTAGTTCTTAATGAAGATGTTATTTCCAAGTTTGAAAATTCATTCAAGGTTGAAATGTATATTGAATCTGTTGACGGATTTGAAGGTGACGGTAAATTAGTTTCAAAGTTTGGTTTGGAAATTCGAGATCAGGTATCACTTTTGGTATCTCGTCGCAGATGGAATACATTAGTTGGCCGATATCTTCCCGATCAGTCTAATCGTCCACGTGAAGGTGATCTTATTTACTTTCCTATGGCATTCTCTCTTTTTGAGATTAAATTTGTTGAAGATAAGAAACCGTTCTATCAACTTGGTAAAATTCCAATATATAAACTAGTGTGTGAATTATTCGAATATTCTAATCAAGATATTTCAACAGGTGTTAATGAAGTTGATGATGTCCAACGAGTTCTGTCGGAAGTATATCGAGCATATATTACATTCCCAACATCAACTGTTCATAATATTGATGATATGCTAATTATTACATTACCATCTGGTATTACAGGAACAACAAAACTTCTTAATTATGAAAAGAATAATGAAGGTTTACTTGCAAGCTTTTCAACTATGTCATTTAATGATGGGCAATTTCATACAATTGTCGATGGAACTACTTTTGAAGGACCTACTGCAACATCAACTATAATACGTACTATTGGATTGGGTGATCCGGATATTATTCTATTTAAGAATGATGCATTTGCGCAGAATGCATCATTTGAGGCCGCAGCAGACCCGTTCCTATCATTCGATGAATCAAATCCATTTGGAGAATAACTATGTTTAATACACCATATTTCTATAATGGATCAATAAAAAAGGTTATTGCTATCTTTGGTAGTCTATTTAATGATATATCAATTGCAAAGGTTGTTGCTGGTAAATCAGAAGGTATTAGTAGAGTTCCCCTTATGTATGGTCCGCGCCAACGTTTCCTTGAACGTCTTCCTACAAATGAGCCAAATAAGATTACTCACGTTGCATTAAGAATGCCCCGTATGTCATTTGAAATTACCTCTATTGGATTTGATCCCACAGCAAAACTAAATCGGCTTAATACAAATATATGGCCCGTCGTTGGAACATCTACAACTTCCTTTGATAAGATATATCAAGCAGTTCCTTATAAAATAGGACTTCAATTATCAATTATATCGCATCACCAAGATGATGCTCTTCAGATATTTGAACAAATAATTCCGTATTTTAATCCTGAATATACTGTTACTGTTAAAGATATGGAATTTCCTGGCTCATTAACAGATCTTCCAATTGTTCTAACTGGAACAGCCTTTCAAGATGACTATGATGGTGATTTTGAATCTGGACGAAGAGTTATTATTTACACACTAGATTTTGATATGAGACTTAGGTTTACTGGTATTCCAACTACTAGTCCTATTATTAAATATGTTGAAACTCATTCATATGATACTCCTAAAGAAGAAGGTCTTCATCCTATTGATGGTGTTAAGGTAGAGTTAGGGGATCCCGATAATGATACACCTGCTGATTTTACCGTTGTAACTACATACGGATTTTTAGCTTAAATAATATTATGAAAAAAGATAAAGACTTTATAATAGCATCTTTGGCATCTAATACACCAAAGGAGATATTATTACCTGCGGTTATACCACCATATATTGGGCCAACCCATGATGATATTACAAAGGATACTGAGGAAGATTATGAATTTGCCAGATCTCACATGAAAAAGCTTATTGATGTATCTGATGAGGCAATAGCGACACTTCATGCTTTATCAACTGATAGTGAACATCCAAGGGCATTTGAGGTATTATCTGGTCTTATTAAAAATTCATCAGATATGAATAATAATCTGATGGCTCTTCAAAGAGATCGTAAGAAACTTACTCAGGATAAACCAAAGGATAGTTCTACTGGTGTTAATATAGAAGGATCTGTGACAAACAATAATTCAATATTTGTTGGTTCAACAATTGAATTACAGAAGTTTTTGAAAGATCAACAAGTTAGTATTGATGTATGATATTTGATAACCAGAAGATTAAAGAGAACGGATATTTAGGTAACCCGAATGTTAAGAAGGATGGAGTAAAAATAGATTTTACAAAAGAGCAGATTACTGAATACGTAAAATGTATGGATGATGCTGCATATTTTATATGCAATTATTGTAAGATAATTCATCTAGATAGAGGTCTTGAATTATTTTCATTACGAGGATATCAAGAAAAGTATATTAAACACATTACTGATAATAAGTTTAATGTGGTATTAGCTCCGCGCCAATCTGGCAAGTGTCAACATATAAATACTATTGTAACCATTCGCAATAAGACGACTGGTTTAATTGAAAAAATAACAGTAGGAGATTTATATGAACGAACTAAAAGAAATTTGCCAGAAAATATCATCTAGTAAACCACGTGAACGACGGCACAACCCATTATATGTAGAAAATATTGATAGAATATTAGAAGTACATGATTTAGTTTTCCCAAATAATAAACATAAAACAACTGGAAGAAAGGTATCTGCAATATTTGCTGAATTATTCAGAGAACATACGGAAGGCGAAGTTGAGTGCCAAGTATGCAAATTATATAAAAGAAACATAATAGTACAACATGTTAATATGGCGCATGGGTTATCTGGTGAAGAATATAAGAGAGTTTATGGTGGTGAACTTGTTTCGGATAGTATAAAAAATAAATTATCAGAAAAGATTAAGGGAGATAAAAACCCAGCATATCAACATGGAGGAAGATTATCGCCATTCTCTCCAAAATTTGTAAAATATCAGGATAAGACAGATGAAGAAATAATAGAATCTATTAAAGGTGTTTGTAATAAAAGTAGTACATCTAATAGAGAAAATGGAAACAATGATACAACTTTAATCTATTGGACTTCTCGTGGCTGCTCAGATGAAGAAGCCAAAAAAGAAATAACAAATCGTCAAATAACATTTTCTCTTGAAAAATGCATTGAGAAGTATGGTGAAGAAGCCGGTAAACAAAAATGGCAAGAGCGACAAGAAAAATGGCAAACAACATTAAATTCTAAGCCAATTGAAGAAATTGAAAGAATTAATCAAGGTAAATCAACGGGAAGAATGAATCAGTTATTTAATAGTGATCCTAGAGTAAAACTTATACCAAGTTTATTATATTATATAAGATTCTATAATATTGAAAATAATATTGAATTTTGGAAAGTTGGTATTACTTCCCATGATTGCGTATCAAAACGATTTGGTTCTACTAGAAAACACAATCTGAAATATGAAGTAATTTCTATCAATGATACTATGACTTTTTATGATGCTTTCAAAGCCGAACAAAAAATCTTGAATAAATACAAAGAATACAGAATTAATATTAATTATAATGGATTCTCTACAACAGAAGCTTTTTCAATTGATGTATTAAATAATCAAATATTATGAATCCTTTATTATCTGATACAGTTGAGAGAAAATTTATAGATACTCTGCCCATAGATGACTATGAAGTTTTAACTGATACCGGTTGGGAGGATCTTACTCATATTAATCTCACTATTCCTTATGATGAATATGAAGTAAAATTAGAAGATGGTAAATCTATAATATGTGCTGATACTCATATTCTTTTTAATGAAGATTTATCTGAAGTATTTGCAAAGGATTGTAATAATACTAAAATCCAAACAATTAACGGATCTGTATTAGTAGAGTCTGTAAAGAAAAATGGAAAACAATCTAATATGTTTGATTTATCGGTTGATTCCGATAATAATAGATATTATACAAATGATATTCTTAGCCATAATAGTGTGACGTCTGTGGCTTGGTTATTATGGTATATATGTTTTAATGCTGATAAACAGGTTGGTATTCTGGCCAATAAAGGTGCCATTTCTCGTGAGATGTTATCTCGCCTGACATTAATGTTGGAGAATCTTCCATTTTGGTTACAGCCAGGCTGTAGAGTCCTTAATAAAGGTTCTATTAAATTTTCAAATAATTCAGAAATTATTGCTGCAGCAACTTCATCATCGAGTATTCGTGGAAAAAGTTTAAACTGTATTTCTGGTGATGCTAAAATATGTATATCAAAAAACAATGATATTTACTATAAAAAAATAGAAGATTATATAAATAATAGTGAACTCATCGAGAAAGAAATGAAATACATAATTTATAAAATCACAAATAATATTAATAGAAAAATTTATGTTGGATACCATTCTACAAAAAATATAGATGATGGTTATATGGGATCTGGTAAATTAATAAAAAGAGCAATAGAAAAATATGGAATAGATTGTTTCTCAAAAGAAATATTATCAATATTTGATACCAAAGAAGAAGCAGAGTCTGAAGAAAAAAGAATTGTTGACCGCGACTTTACTTTAAGAGAAGATACATATAATCTATCCATTGGTGGTAACATTTGTATACTGCATGGAGAAAATAATGGGTTCTATGGTAAAAAGCATACTACTGAATCTCGTAAATTAATATCAGAATCTAATTTAGGAAACCCAAAAGATACTGGCAAACATATATTATATAATGGAGTACTATTTAAAAATCTTCAAGATTCAATTAATGGTATAGATTTTCTTCAAAATATATTAGAATCTGCTGCACGAGTAAAATTGATATATGAATGTGGTAATCCCGATAACCCATCAATTTTTTATGTTAATATAGATGATCAATTAGCAGCAGAAGAGTATTATAAGAAAAGAAAATCATTTGATGATACTAGACCTAATAGAGTTGCTATTTTAGCAGAACAGGTTGGTAATAGATTTCGTGGTATAAAAAGATCTAACGAATTTTGTGAAGCTGTAAGCAAAGGATTAACTGGATTAAAAAAGACCGATGAACATGTGGATAAGATCAATAGGAATCCCGAAAAAATTAAAAAGACTGCAGAAAAACATCGTGGAATGAAAAGATCTGATATCACAAGAAAAAATATGTCAGATGCTTGGAAAAAAGAAGGAAGATGTGCAATGAATAAAGGTAAAAATTATTTTATAAATCCTAATGATAATGCTCAAAAGGGTTATTATTTTCCTAATGATGCACCAGAAGGATGGGTATTAAAAAAGAAAAAAAAATGATTGAAGTATTAACACAAAATGGCTTTAAATCATTTGATGGATTTATAGATCAGGGTATTTCAAATGAATTATTGTCTATCTCTTTAAGTAATAGAGAGATACTTAATTGTACATATGATCATGAAATATTATTAAATGATAATATTTCATTTATTCCAGCTAGATTTTTAGAAATAGGGGATATTGTATACCCAAACATCAAAATTCTTAATATTTCTGATTATAAAACAGAAAGGGTATATGATCTTCTAAACGTTGAGGATACACATTCTTATTTTACAAATGGTATAATTAGTCATAATTGTTTATTTCTTGACGAATTTGCCTTCGTAAATAGGGCTAATGAATTTTACACTGCAACTTACCCTGTTATTACATCAGGTGAAGATACAAAGGTTATTATTACATCAACACCTAATGGAGTTGGTAATATGTTCTATAAGATTTGGGAAGGTGCTACAAACGGAACTAGTGAATTTAAACCATTCCGTATTAGATGGCAAGATGTTCCTGGTAAGGATGAAGCATGGAAACAAAGAACAATATCTAATACATCAGAACTTCAATTCAGGCAAGAATTTGAATGCGCTTGGATCGGTTCCGCGGCAACTCTAATTAGTTCCGATGTTCTTTTGGCATTAACTTCTCGTGAACCTATAAAGATTCAGTATGAGATTAAGTATTATATTGAACCGCAAGAAGGTCATAATTATATAATGACAGTTGATGTATCTAAGGGGCGAGGACAAGATTACTCTACATTCTCTGTATTTGATACAACGGGTGAAACCTTTAAACAGGTATGTACATTCCGTGATAATATGATTTCACCTCTAATATTTCCCGAGTTGATTGTACGTGCTGCAAAGACATATAATGATGCAGTTATTGTTATTGAAAATAATGATGTAGGTCAGGTTGTGTGTAATTCGGTATATTATGATCATGAGTATGATAATACATTTATTCAATCTTCTGCAAAAGCATCTGGTATTGGTGTAACAATGTCAAAACGGGTTAAACGTATTGGATGCTCTAATCTAAAGGATCTCCTTGAACTTGGAAAATTAGAAGTATTTGATGCACCTACTATTATAGAATTAACATCATTCGAGCCAAAAGGTGATAGTTATGCTGCATCAGGAAATAATCATGATGATATGGTAATGAACCTAGTTATGTTTGCATGGTTTATTTCAATTGAGGCATTTGGTAAGATGGATTCAGTTGACTTAAAAGGATTACTATATGCAGATAGAATTAGAGAAATGGAGGAAGATGTTCTTCCGTTTGGTATAATGACGGGCTATGAATCAGCGCCTACTCCATCTATGGAGTTATATGAAAGGGCAAGAGCTGACATGGAAGAGTGGGGAATACTCTAAAAAAGTGTCAAAAATATAAATAGAATAGATTGAATTAATTCCTTATTATGATAGTAACTTATAATTAACAACTGACAAAAACAACACATGGCTAATCTAACATCAGTAGGAGTTCAGGTCACAGAATCTGATCTAATCTCTTACGTTCCACCACAATCAGCTTCAATTGGTGCCTATGTAGGCCACTTTAATTGGGGACCAGCAGACCAACTAATAAACGTAAATTCTGAAAAAACTTTGGCAACTATTTTCGGTGCTCCGAAGAATAATGCGGGTTCAGAACCTAAATTTATTCCATCATATTTGACTGCAGCAAGCTTTCTTCAATACGGTAATTCTTTAAAGGTTGCCCGTGCAGTAAATATTGATGCCCGTAATGCAGCAGGTGTTCAACAATCATATCTATCATCTCCTGGTTCAGGACCGATTACATTTGGTATACTTATTAAAAATAAGGAAGATTTTGATATTCAAAGTCTTGGAATATTTACTACAGAAAATTCTCCAATCTATGCACGTTATCCTGGATTACTTGGTAATAGTTTAGAAGTTCAAATTTATCATTATGATAATACTACTGTCGGTGCTCCAAAATATGTTGCTGACCTTGCTACCGAAGCTAAATTAAATTTTGGTACATTACCAGGCCAAACATATTGGTCACAAGATACTAACGGATCAGGTAATGATGAAATTCATATTATTGTTCGTGATTCTACTGGCTTTATTTCTGGTACAATTGGTGCAATTCTTGAATCATATCAAGGTTTGTCATTACAACCAGGTGCACAAACACTATCAGGTGGTAATAACTATTTTGCAGATGTAATTAATGCTGGCTCTTCTTATCTGTATATTAATGCTGAGGCTGAAGAACAGATTGCATCCTTACCGATTGACGGTACATATGATCTTGGTGATGCAAACTTTATGTTTGAATACGGAACTAATGGTGGTAATGATTCACATAGTATAGGTAATGTAACTGCTACATTAGGTCTCAACTTTTTTGTTGATATTGATAATACTGAAATTAATCTTTTATTCGCAGAATGTTTTGATGGAGATGCTAATATAAATGGATCAAATTTAATTGCGCAAGCATTAGAAAATATTGTTGCCGAGAGACTAGATTTAATGGCATTTGTTTCTGCTCCTATAAATCTATATACTATAACAGCAACGGGCAAAAAGGATGAAGTTCTCAATGGTAGATATAAATCATCTGGAACTCCTTCAAGTTTCCTTGTTTTCGATTCAACTCCAGTGTATGTTTACAATAAGTATACTGACAAATATAATTGGATTCCTGCTTGTGGACATATGGCTGGAATTTGTGCATATACAGATGCCATTTCAGATCCATGGTTCTCACCTGCAGGTCTAAATCGCGGACAACTTCGTGGTGTTACTAAACTTGCATATAATCCAATACAAATAGATCGTGATGAATTATATACTAATAATATTAATCCTATTGTAAGTCTTCCAGGTGAAGGTATTATTCTTTATGGTGATAAGACTGGCCAAATGCGTCCATCATCATTTGACCGTATTAATGTTCGCCGTCTATTCATTGTTATTGAAAAGGCTATCCGTAAGGCAAGTCGTTATCAATTGTTTGAATTAAATGATGAGTTCACACAACGGGCATTCAAAAATACTGTTGATCCATATCTTCGTGATATTCGTTCAAGACGCGGTATTATTGATTATGCTGTTGTTTGTGATTCCACAAATAATACACCAGCAGTTGTTGATTCAAATCGCTTTGTTGCTGATATTTACGTTAAGCCAACTCACTCAATTAACTTTATTACTCTTAACTTTATTGCAACACGTAATACCGTTTCTTTTAATGAAATCTCTGGCTAATCTCTAAAAACTAATATAAATACTTAAAATATATGAGCAATATTTCTAATTTTAAAGGACAATTAACTGGGGGAGGCGCCCGTGCCAATCTATTCAAGGTTAATATGCAATTCCCAACAGGTGTTGTTGCAGATGTCGTTAACCTTGAATATATGGTTAAAGGTGCTTCATTACCAGCAAGTACTGTTGGTGTAATTGAAGTTCCATACCGTGGACGAAAGTTAAAGATTGCAGGTGATCGTACATTTGAAACATGGACAATTACTGTTATTAATGATACTAATATGAGTCTTCGAAATGCATTTGAAGATTGGATGAGTATTATTTCTGCAAATGAGCAAAATATAACTTATGCAAATCCACCTCTATCATATACTCAAAATATGACAGTATCCCAATTGGATCGTTATGCAATTGTTACAAAGACATATGAATTCATTGATGCATTTCCCTTATCTGTTTCAACGATTGATCTTAATTATGAAACAAATGATGCGGTTGAAGAATTTACTGTTGAATTTGCATATCAATACTGGATTAATGGTCCTACACAATAATTGATGATTTTACAATATCCCGCTATTCGCTAATGAATAGCGGGATATATATCTTATATGAAGCTATTCGGATTTGAAATAAGTAAGAAGATTGATAAGACTGCATCCACCTCGGGTGCTATTGAAATCGACAATACTATTAAGTCATTTGCTATACCATCGCAAAATGACGGTTCTATGTTATTGCCTGCAGCATCTGCTGCTGGATACTATGGACAAATCCTAGATATTGATGGTACATCTTTCGTTAATGAAAAGGATCTAATCCTTAAATATCGGGCTGCTGCTGGACAACCCGAATGTGATAATGCTATTGCAGATATTACAAATGCAGCAATTGTTTCCGACTCCAAGGGAGCACCTATTAAACTAGATCTTGACAGTGTTGAATTAACAGACAAAATTAAAGATCGTATTTTCGATGAGTTTTCAACCATTCTAGAACTCCTAGACTTTAACTATACTGGATATGATATTTTCCGTAGATGGTATATTGATGGAAAAATCTATTTCCATCTTCAAGTAGATTCAGCAAAACCTAAAGAAGGTATTAAGGGTATTATTCAAATTGATCCTCTTAAGATTAAGAAGATTAAAGAAGTTACAACTTCAATTGATCAGGTTACAGGCATTAAGACCAATCATATTACAGCCGAATACTTTTTGTATTCCGACGATTTTACAAATACAATGAGTGGTGTTAGGATTGACCCTAATGCTATTGTTTATATTCCATCAGGTGTTCTTGATGAATCTGGTAAGGTTGCTATTTCATATCTTCATAAGTCGGTTAAGTTAGTTAATCAACTTAGAATGATGGAAGATGCATTGGTAATTTACCGTGTATCACGTGCGCCTGAACGTCGTATTTTCTATATTGATATTGGTAACCTTCCAAAAGGTAAAGCTGAAGAATATGTTCAGGGTATTATGGCAAAGTATAGAAATAAACTTGTCTATGATGTAAACTCTGGTGAAATTAGAGATGATCGTAAGAGCATGTCAATGTTAGAAGATTTTTGGCTTCCTCGTCGTGAAGGCGGAAGAGGTACTGAAATCACAACACTACCAGGAGGGTGTTTGGCTATGGATACCAAAGTATCCTTATTGGATGGAAGAGATCTTTCGATTCTTGATATTGAATTAGAAATGAAAGAAGGTAAACAACTCTGGACATATTCATGTGATGAATTTACAGGTGAAATAAAACCTGGATTAATATCATGGGCCGGTCAAACTCAAACAAATGCAAAGGTAATGAAAATTACTCTTGATAATGGAGAATCATTAATTTGTACGCCTGATCACAAATTCCCTGTATATGGTCAGGGTTTTGTTGCTGCTGAGGATTTATCTGTTAATTCTAGTATGATTCCCCTATACCGTGATAAGAAAAATATTGCTGAATATAAAAAATTAGATTATGAACAATATTTTGATAACTCTGATAAAAAGTGGAAATATACCCATAGATTAGTTGGAAAATTAGGAAAACCATTTATATCTGATTATGTATATGATGAATCATTAGAGGAAGAGATAAAGCAAATAAATCATCATATTGATTTTAATAGGTTTAACAATAGTCCTAATAATATTTGTAAAATGTCTTGGAATGATCATTCAAAATTACATGCTGATTTTGGATTTTCTAAAGAAGCAGCAGCTCTTGGATGTATTGCTGCTAAAGCTAGACTTGAAAGAATTAAGAATGAAGATCCTGAATTATACAAAGAAATTTGTTTAGAGATTGGAAACCGTACCAAACAAATGTGGTTTGATTATTCCAATGAAGAATATACTGATCATTGTAATAAAATAAGTGAAGGACATAAAAAATACCATTCTAGTTTAACTGATGAAGAAAAACAAATTCGTATAGATCGTTATAAAGAATGTTTATATAAAGGAACATTATCATTACAAGAAAAATTAAAGGATCCTATATTTAATGCTAACTTTAGACAAAAACAACGTGATGGCTGGTCTGATGAGGCTAAAGCTTTAGCATCAGATAGAGCAAAAATAAATAATGTTATTTCTTGGAATGATCCTATTAAAGGTGTTATTCGTAAAGAAAATCATACTATAAATCAAAAACTTTCATTTGATAATTTTATATTGTGTAATATCATTGATCTTATTACAGGAAAAACTTCTCATCAAGTTTCTTTATCTGATGTAGTGGAATTAATGAATTCAAATGATGAATGCAGATTAAGATTATCTGAATTAAATCAAAATAAGAATGTGCCTAATTGGAATATTTCTATCGGATTTACAGCGACAATAATAGTAAAATGTGTAAAACAATTTGGTTATGTAGATTGGGCAGATTTTAGAAAAAAAGAATCGGTTCATAATCATAGAATTGTAAAAATTGAATATTTAGATTATACAATTCCTGTTGGAACTCTTACTATTGATCACGATGAATTAATTCATAATCATCATACATTTGCATTATCCTGTGGTATCTTTACTAAGAATTCGAATCTTTCGGAAATCGAAGATATTCTCTTCTTCCAAAAGAAGTTATATCGTTCTTTGAATGTTCCATCTGATCGACTTGCATCAGATTCTAATTTTTCCATTGGAAGAGCATCTGAAATTTCCCGAGAAGAAGTTAAATTCCAAAAGTTTATTTCACGACTTCGTAAGAAGTTCTCCATGATGTTCTCGGATATGCTTCGCGTTCAGTGTATCCTAAAGGGTATTATTACTCTTGAAGATTGGCCGACTATTCGTGAAGGAATGGGTATCGACTTTATTGAGGATAACTTCTATTCCGAACTAAAGGACTTTGAAATTTTACAATCTCGTATAGGAATGCTTGATACAATCTCAAGCCATATTGGAACATACTATTCAGAATATTGGGTCAGATCTAATATTCTTAATATGTCTGAAAATGATATGGAAAAAATGAAGTTACAGATTGATGAAGAAGCACTAGAAAAGAAAGCATCTGAAATGGGAGATGATACTTCATCAAGTGATGAAGAAGATACGGGTGAA
>Ga0209499_1000570_pt1 | contig 27099 bp, 22 predicted proteins | sample C_130208_EF_Meta_FD_187306 | JGI IMG/M metagenome (GOLD analysis project Ga0209499, IMG submission 187306) | Freshwater microbial communities from Lake Croche, Canada to study carbon cycling - C_130208_EF_MetaG (SPAdes) (version 2) | ecosystem: Environmental > Aquatic > Freshwater > Lake... | reverse complement strand
ACCTGCGCCTTCCCCGAGGCGCAGCACGACCCGGCCCTGATCACCAATCTGGCGCAAGGCACGGCGCTGTTCATCGGCCCGCCGCTGGATCCGGTCGGCTCAACCCTTGACCCAACCCCCCAAGCCTATGCCACGCTGATGACCAACCTGACCCAATCCCTGCTGACCTGCGCCAATAAACCTTGACCTGTGCCGTGCCATCCGGCACCACAGGGGCGCAACGTCAAACGCAGGTCAGCCCCGCCATGTCATCCGCCCAGATCACCCCCTTCGGCACCACCGCCTCTGGCCAAGCGGTTGACCGGATCACCTTGCACGGCCACGGGCTGACGGCAGCGATCCTGACCAAGGGGGCCATCCTGCAATCGGTGCGCCTTGCTGGGGTTGACCATGACCTGACGCTGGGGTCGGACAGCTTGGCCGATTACGAAGGCAAGATGCGCCACCACGGCTCGCTCGTAGCCCCCGTGGTCAACCGCTTCAAAGGGGCCACCGCGCCCATCGGCGGCAAGGTGGTGACGTTTGAGGCCAACCAATCCGGCAAACACACCCTGCACTGCGGCGCTGCTGGCACCCAGCACAAGGTCTGGACCGTGGTCGAGGCAAGCGATACCGCCGTCACCCTATCGGTCGATCTGCCCGATGGCCAAGGCAATATGCCCGGCAACCGCCATGTCACCGCCCGCTTCTCGCTGCACGATGGCGCGCGCTTGCGGCTAGAGGTGACAGCCACCACCGATGCGCTGACGCTGTTTAACGCCGCCAACCACAGCTATTGGAACCTGGACGGCAGCGCCAGTTGGGCAGGCCACAGCCTGCAAATCGCAGCCTCTAGCTACCTGCCGACCGACGATGATTTCTGTGTGACCGGCGAGATCGCCGATGTCAGCGGCACCGCGATGGATTTCCGCCGTGGCCGCAAGATCACCCCCGCCGATACGGTGCTGGACAACAACTTTTGCCTGTCGGCTGGCCGTCAATCCCTGCGCGATGTGCTTTGGCTGACGGGCGCGAATGGGCTGATGATGACGGTCGCCACAACCGAACCCGGCATCCAGCTTTTTGACGCCCGCAGCGCCCAGCGCCCGGGGGGGCCAACCTATGAGGGCCTCGCCATCGAGGCGCAAAACTGGCCCGATGCGCCGAACAACCCCGGCTTTCCGTCAATCGAACTGAACGCAGGCGAGACTTGCGTGCAGGTGACCGAATGGCGTTTTAGCCGGTCGTAAGACTGTGAAGCGAACGGTCTTTGCAATGGCTGCCAGTGGCGAGCAAGACCGATACCAAACGGGCGGCGATTAAGAATTTAGCTTAGGCGTGGGAATGTGACGACCGTATGGCTGCGGTATGGCGCTTCGCATTCGGGTCGGCGGAGTTACATCACTAACGCATAACGTGGGAACCCATCATTGGGGGGGTCGCTGCGAGATGTGCAATCCCGCGCGGGTCACGCGGCACTGACAACCACCCAAGGCTCTTTCGAAGTCAACGAGTGGTGGACATGTCAATGCACTGGGGCGTTAAGTTCACACCTTTAAAAAAATGTTTTAACCACTATGAAAAAGCAGTCTTTAGCTGATTCATCGCTTCAACTTCCTCAACAAGACGAAATATCGAAATGTGAGACTCAATATCGAAAAATGTCATTCGACTAATTGTCTCAAGATTGTTTTGACGCGCTTGAAAGTTAGAGCGCGTTTGATACCATGCCAGTGTCTGTGGATTTCCGGAATTAATGATGGTAACATACTCAAGAACAGGGACAAAATCGTGAATGGCGGGGATAATCTTATATACATCACCATGCCACGGAGATCCACCGATCTGCATCTTTTGACGTTCACGGAAGGCTTTTGCTTGATCCGGAATCGCGGAGAATACATCCGTCGGCAGCGTGTCATCAATGAGCCATACTGTCCGATCATGTGCGAAACGCATCGAACACACCAGGTCTCTGAACGTTTGCTCAAAGGTGTGGAGGCCATCGATCATGATAAGGTCGTACTTTAGCGGTTTGTCTGACGTCCAAAATGCGTCGCTTGTTTGCGAAAAGAAACGAACTTTCTCGGAAGCTAAGGGAGATGTTTCAAATAAGAAATGTGGATCAACAGCATCTTTGTATTCTATTTCAACGTCAAAGAATGTTTCGCCCTTGTAGACGCCGATCTCTAGGTAGGTACGAGCGTTGTTTATGCGCGCAGCTGCGTTGATTCGTCTCGCTGACCAATTCATATTGTTTGCTCCTTAAATTTTTTTTCTAATAAATCGCACGCTACTGTAGGCCTACACGATATCGCACAAGACTGCAACTTGCAAGTTCAGTTTCGGCAGCACGATCCGCTATTCTTTTCTTCCTGCGAAGTCTCAAACCGCATTTTCACCCTGCGGTCGTCACGCCTGTAGCGTTGGCGTTGCCAAAACTTATTCCGATTCACCAGTTCAGTTTCCCTGATTGTTCTGACGCATGAACGATCCACAATCAGCCGTGGCGCAGCCCACACTGGTTCCCCACCCAAACCCCGCACCCCGGCTTTTATTGGTCTTTACAACCTTTCTCAAAAAACCAGAACCGCCCCGAAGGGCGGCTTAAGGTTTTGTAATATATAGTGAGTTTGGTAAAGCCGACGCGGATCGAACACCCAACCTCTTCAATCCCAAAGCCCACAGACCGCTACACGACAGGCCAATACCCCTTACAGCAGCGCCGCCACATCCTCGGGGATGTCGAAGTTTTGGACGACCGATTGCAGATCGTCGTCTTCCAGCATAACGTCCAAGGGCAGCAGCACTTTTTTTGATCGGATCCGGCGGGGTCAAGCTTCAGACATCACCTCTTGCGCGTTCGAGTGCAGCGCGCGCAAGAGGGCCGAGAATCGCTTGAGCGTGTCGATCAAAGATAAAAGTCGCTCGCGGTTAAGGTAATCAGACCTGTCAGCTTGATAATCGCCTCACTGGCCGCATCACTGTCATTGTCGATATAAACAAGCGTATAATCGTTTGCAGTTCCCGCGTTGTTGAACTGTTTGTAGTAAATCTCGCCAGAACTTGACGTGCCAAAGGGAGAGTTTCCTTTGAACACAAAGGCGTTATTGCCGCTTAAAATCGCGCTTGCATCGATGGCGGTCAGGTTGATCTTGTCATGTCCGTGCCAGAAGTCAGTGATCAGGTCGCAAGTGGAGGAAGCATTTCCCGTCTCGCTCACCGCATTGAAGACGAAAGTGTTGTTTCCATCTCCGCCTTCCAGATAATCCTTACCAGCCCCCCCTGTGAGCGTGTCATTGCCGTCATAGCCATACATGGTGTCGTTCCCACCAAGACCGTTCGCGCTATCGTCATAATCACTTAAAATGAAAGTATCTGCACCAGCCAAGGCCGAATTCAGAAGGCTTGTATCATCAGACGTTGATGCTGTTAGCATCGCATTATAAAGGCTTTTGGCAGAAATCGAGATTCCCTCGATCCCGCCGTACTGCACATAAGCGCCGTAGTCATTGTTCCAATACGTTTCAACAATCCCGCTAACAGTCCCACCAGTGATGGCCCCGTAGTTGTTTACAGTGATTGTTGGGCCGCAAAACGAGACTGCGCTGCCATAGCTATCCCACAGGTTATATATGTCGCGATAAATCGGACCCACATAACTACCATAGTAGTTGAATTGCCCATAATAATCGTTTTTGAAAGACCACTCCTCTGCATCCTGATACAAAGAGTTAAGATTGAACGCCGATTGTGTAAATTGTATATCGCTCCATACAGTCGCCATAGGATGACTCCATTTATCGTGAAAATTAATAAATTCTTATTAAAAAGTTAACATAGAGGGGAAGCCATGCGCAAGCCCCCTTGACGCAAAATGGTTAACTTTCGGATATGGCGTGGTCTGCGCAGCGATGCTACCCAACCGACAACCCGACCGATGGCTCGGGATCATGCGCGTTCACCAAGCTGCACACAAAGCAAAGTTGCCCGCAGGGGCGGCCTATAGACTTGAATTCATTTGCGATATTATGGGAGCAGGTACGGACTGCGCACCTGACCAACCGCTTGCAACATACGCACAGTGCAAGAGTAAAAAGCCATGCCTTACAGCAGCGCCGCCACGTCCTCGGGGATGTCAAAGTTATGGACGACCGATTGCACATCGTCGTCTTCTTCCAGCATATCCACCAAGCGCAGCAGCTTTTGCGCGGTTTCCAGATCCACCACGGTCAGGGTTTGCGGCTTCCAGATCAGCTTCGATTCGGTCGATTCCCCCAAGGCCTTTTCCAAAGCGTCCGAGACGGTGGGCAGGTCTTCGATCTGGCAATAGATCCAGTGGCCGTCTTCATCGGTTTCGGCATCGTCCGCGCCCGCCTCCAAAGCAGCCATCATCACGTCGTCGGCCGATCCGGCCGACAGCGGGTAGCTGATCTCGCCCACGCGGTCAAAGCTGTGGCTGACAGATCCGGTTTGGCCCAGATTGCCGCCGCATTTGGTGAAATAAGAGCGCACATTGCTGGCGGTGCGGTTCAGGTTATCGGTCAGCGCCTCGCAGATGATGGCGATGCCGTTCACGCCGTAGCCTTCGTAGCGAATGTCGTGATAATCGGCCGCATCGCCCATTTGCGATTTCTTGATGGCGCGGTCGATCACGTCTTTGGGCATAGACTGCGCCTTGGCGGCTTTCACGGCCAAGCGCAGGCGGGGGTTCATGTCGACATCGGGCATGCCCATCTTGGCCGCCACGGTGATTTCCTTGCTCAGCTTGGAAAACACCTTAGAGCGCAGCGCATCCGTCTTGCCCTTTTTGTGCTTGATGGTCGACCATTTGGAATGCCCTGACATGCCCGTATTCCCCGCCATTTTGAACTGCGTGCCGTTTACACCAGCCACAGGCCCCGCTGCAACCCCGCCCTCAGGCGGTCCGCTGGCGCGGGCGCACCAATGTGACACCCACCAGCATCACCGCCAAAGCCACAAACACCAAGGGCGAGAAGCGTTCCCCCAGAAGCAGCATCGCCCAGCACAGACCCGCCGCCGTGACGATATACGAACTTTGGCTGGCAAACACCGCCCCCGCCTTGGCCGCAAGCCCGACATAGCCCGCATAAAGCAAGGCGTGCAGGGATGACGACAGCAGCAAAGCCCCCTCGGCCTGCCCCCAAGGCGGCAGGGGGCTGACCCACGATCCGGTCACAATCACCAAGGGCAAACACAGCGCCAAGGCGACCAGACTGGCCCCGAACATCGCCTGAATAGGGTCCATCCCCGCCATGCCGTACCGGCCAACAAAGGTGCCCTCTAGCGCGTAAAACAGCGGGCCGATCAGTGCTACGGGCAAAAAGGCCACCATGCCGGGCGCCAAGCTGGCCCCGGGGGCGGCGATGATCGCAACGCCTGTCAGGCCCAAAAGCAGCCCGATCAGGCGTTTGAGTTCGAACGTGTCAGACCGCAGCGCCAAGCTCATCGGAAAGGCCATCAGCGGCACGGTCGAGATCAAGATCGACATGATCCCCGACGGCAACCTGTGAACCGAGATGTAAAAGGCGGCATTGGGCACCAAAGTGCCCAGCACCGCCACCGCCAGATAAAACCCCAAAGCCCGCCGCGTCAGAACCAAACCCTTGCCGCGCACCAAGGTCAAAGCGCCCAAGACCACAACGCAGATCACCGTCTGCCATAAGATCAGCGTCAGCGGCGGGTGCCCCGACGAGGCCGCGATCTTGCCCAAGGGCTGGGTAGATCCCCACCCCACGCCCAGCAACACCAGTGCGGCAATGCTTTGCACCCGCGTCAAAGGCCGCGCCATCACGGCCCCGCCTGCTGCAACCGCCCGCCTTGGCGCACCATGGCCACGCGGGTGGCCTTGCCCGTGCGGTCGTCGGTTTCGACATAAACGCCTGACAAGGTTGCCTCTCCCCCCGCAGGTTCGAACCGGGTCGAGGACATGCCGGTGATAAACCGCCGCAAAGGCTCCAGCTTTTCCATGCCGATCACGCTGTCATAATCGCCGCACATGCCGGCATCGGTCAGATAGGCGGTGCCCTTGGTCAAGATCATCGCATCGCCCGTGGGCACATGGGTGTGGGTGCCCACGACCAGACTGGCCTGGCCGTCGCACCAATGGCCCATCGCCATCTTTTCAGACGTGGCTTCCGCATGGATATCAACGATCACCGCCTGCACCATCCCGCCCAAGGGGTGGGTTTTTAGCACGGCGTCCAGCGCACTGAAGGGGTCGTCAAACGGGCGCTTCATGAACACTTGGCCCAGCGCTTGGGTGACCAGCACTTTGCGGCCCTGAGTGGCGTCAAACACCTTGGCACCGCGTCCGGGGGCGATTTTGGAAAAGTTCAGCGGGCGCAGGATGCGCGGTTCGGTTTCGATAAACGACAGCATGTCCTTTTGGTCAAAGGCATGATCGCCCAGCGTCACACAATCGGCACCGGCGTTCAAGATCAGCTTGGCGTGTTCGGGCGTTAGCCCCGCGCCTGCGCTGGCATTCTCGCCGTTCACCACCACAAAATCCAAAGCCCATGCAGCGCGCAGGGCAGGCAAACGCTCTGCCACCGCGCTCCGGCCGGATTTGCCCATCACATCGCCAAGGAACAGAAGTTTCATGCAGGCGGGATAGACTTGGGGGACAGGGGCTGCAACCTCAAAGGCGACATGGCGGGGGGCGCAAAGGGGCCATTGGCGGCGCGTCACGCTGCACGGGGGGCTGGCTTGCCTGCGGCAGTCTGCTATGCAAGGCGCAAAAGAGGAGCGTGCGATGGTGCATCTTTGGGTTCGGGCCGAACAGCGGCCCCATGAGGAACGCGTCGGCCTGACGCCAGACGGGGCTGCGGCCTTGGTGGCAGCAGGCATCACGGTGTCGGTCGAAGAAAGCCACGTCCGCGCCATTCCGATCGACGGCTATCTGCGCGCAGGCTGCCAGATCGTGGCCGAGAATTCATGGCCCTTTGCCCCGCCGGATGCGATCATCTTTGGCTTAAAAGAACTGCCCGAAGACGGCACCCCGCTAACCCACCGCCACATCATGTTCGGCCATGCCTTCAAAGGCCAACCTGCAGGCCGCGTTTTGCTGCAACGCTTCAAGGCGGGCGGTGGGGCGCTGTATGATCTGGAATATCTGGTGAATGAGCAGGGTCGCAGAGTCGCAGCCTTTGGCTATTGGGCGGGCTATGCAGGCGCTGCGGTCAGCCTGAAATGCTGGGCCGCCCAACAGCGCGGCGGCATTTGCGGCCCCGTTGCGGTCTATGCCGGCAAAGCAGAGCTTTTGGCCAATCTGGCTGACGAATTGGCCGGCCTGTCGCGCCCCAATGCCCTGATCATCGGCGCTTTGGGCCGTGTGGGGTCGGGGGCTGCCGATTTGCTGGACGCCTTGGGCTGCGGTGTGACCAAGTGGGATATGGCCGAAACCGCCTCTGGCGGGCCTTTCCCCGAAGTGTTGCACCACGAGATTTTCCTCAACTGCATTCTGGCGCGGCCCGGATGCCCGGTGTTCGTGCCCGCCTCAGCCAAGATTGACCCGCGCAAATTGACGGTGATTGGCGATATCGCTTGCGATCCGACATCGGACTTCTCGCCCATCAAGGTCTATGACCGCGCCACCGACTGGGACGCGCCCGCCCTGCGCGTGGCCGACCATCCGCCCTTGGACGTGACGGCGATTGACAACTTGCCCTCGCTGATGCCGGTTGAATCGTCGCAAGATTACGCAGCGCAACTTTTGCCCTCGCTTTTGACGCTGGCTGACCTTGAGTCGGGCGTTTGGGGTCGGGCCAAGGCGGATTATGACCGCCATATCCAGACAGTCTAAGGAGAACGCGATGACGATACATTGGTGTGGCACGGGCCTGTCTTCGGCCCCCGGATTGCGGCGGTTGATCGAAGCGGGCCTGCCCGTGGTGGTGTGGAACCGCACGGTCGACAAGGCGCGCGAGGCGGTGGGCGATCTGACCCAAGACATCCGCCCCTATTCGCTAGAGGCGCTGACGGCCGCCCTGAACCCCGGCGATGTGGCGATTTCGATGCTGACCGTCGAACACCATGTGCCCATCGCCAAGGCGTGCTTGGCCAAGGGGGCGAATTTCGTCTCGTCTTCCTACATCTCGCCGGAGATGCGTGCGCTGGACGATGATTTCAAAACCAAGGGGCTGGTGTCGATCAACGAATGCGGGCTGGACCCGGGGATTGACCATTTGATGGCGCATGATCTGGTGGCGCGCTATCGCGCCTCTAAGGGCTATGACGCGCAAAATGTGCTGAGCTTCGTGTCCTATTGCGGCGGCGTGCCCAAGATCCCCAATCCCTTCCGCTACAAGTTCAGCTGGGCGCCTTTGGGGGTGCTCAAAGCCCTCCGCTCGCCCTCGCGCAGCTTGAAGAACTTTGAGGAGTTGAAAGTCGCGCGGCCTTGGGATGCGATCACCTCTTATGACGCGCCTCTGCCGCAGGCCGAAAGCTTCGAGGTGTATCCCAACCGCGATTCCTATCCTTTCCTGGAAGATTACCGATTCGATCCGGCATGGAAGGTGAAAGACTTTGTGCGCGGCACGATTCGCCTGAACGGCTGGGAAGCGGCTTGGACGCCGGTGTTCCGCGAGATTGAAACCCTGTCCGGCCCCGAAGGCGATGCCCGTCTGGCAGAGATGGCGGCAGATTTCGTGCGCGACAATTCCTACGCCCCCGGAGAGCCGGACCGCGTGATCTTGTTCGTCTCGCTCAAAGCCGAACGCGATGGCAAGATCGAGTTCCACGAAACTTGGGCGATGGATGCTTGGGGCGATGCCAAGGGCACGGCCATGGCGCGGCTGGTGTCAACGCCGGTGTCTTTTGCCGTCGAATCGCTTCTGGCAGGCGATATCCCCGCAGGCGTCCACCCCGCACCACATGAGCCAAAGCTGTACACCAAATGGCTGGATCAGGTGCGCGGTTTGGCACAGTATATGGAACGTCTGGATCATACCGCCTGAAATGCGAAAAGCCCCCCCTCGCGCCCGGTGACAGGTCGGGGGGCCTTTGCTATGCTTGGGCGAAGGCTTCCGCGAGGGGGCCGTGGCAAAGCAGGGCAACATGGCCAAGAACGACCCAAAGCACCGCGCGTCGGGCGGGTGGCGCGATAGGCTTGAGATGTGGCGCGCCCGCCGCAAACCCGTGGCCACGGACTTTGAAAGCCATCCTGAACCGCGCTCGATCGGGGTTTATGCCAAGGGCAAGCAGTTGGTTGCGGGGCAGTTTGGCCAGAAGGGTGGGGTTGCGCAGCCTCAGGCCACGATCTGGGACGTGACCTTTGCCGATGCCGAGGCCCGCGCCCTAAGCCACGGTTTTGGCTGGCTGGACGATCTGGCCGCCGTGGGCGGCCAGACCGCCATGGCCAAGGCGCAGGGCTGGACGTTCGACTGGATCGCACGTTTTGGCAAGGGGCGCGGCCCGGGCTTTCGGCCCGAATTGGTCGGACGGCGCCTGATCCGCTGGATCAACCACGCCCCGCTGTTGGTGCAAGGCCGCTCGCCCGCAGATGAGGGTATCTTTCTGGCCAGCCTGTCCGCCCAAGTGCATTTCCTGTCGCGCCGTTGGTCCGAAGCCTCAGCCGGCCTGAACCGGGTGGAGGCGTTAAGCGCCCTTGTCATCGCCGGGCTGATCTTGACCGGGCTGTCCGCCACAGTGGCCCCAGCGTTGAGCGCCCTTGCCGCCCATCTTGAGGCCGAGGTTGACATGGGTGGCGGCATTGCCAGCCGCAATCCCGAAGAACTGCTCGACCTGTTCACCCTGCTGACTTGGGCCGAACAGGCCTTGGCCGAAGCGGGGCGGCCCGTACCGGCTGAATTGTTAAGTGCTATGGAACGCATAGCGCCGGTTCTGCGCGCGCTGCGCCATGCCGATGGCGGGCTGGCGCGGTTTCACGGTGGCGGATGCGGGGCCGAAGGGCGGTTGGACGCGGCTTTGGCCAATGCGGGGATCAAGCCCCTCCCCTCGGCTGGGATGGCTATGGGCTATGTGCGCCTGACCGGTGGGCGCACCTCGATCGTTGTCGATGCCGCGCCGCCGTCAAACCGCAGCGCGCTGGCCCATGCCTCGATCGGAGCGTTTGAACTAACGTCGGGGCGCAGGCCGGTGATTGTTTCGGTCGGCTCGGGGGCACCTTTTGGCGACAAGTGGAAAGCCGCCGGGCGGGCCACCGCCGCCCATTCGACGCTGGGGGTCGAGGATATCTCGTCCTCGCGCTTTGGGCCAAGGGGGCGGGGGGCCTTTGTCACCCGTGCCGATACCACAGCCCTGCGCCTTTTTCCCGGAGAGACCGGGGCAGGCCTGCATCTGGCCCATAACGGCTGGGCCAAAAGCCACGAGGTCACCCATGTGCGCGACCTGATGCTGACCCATAGCGGGCGTCTTTTAACCGGAACTGACCGGCTGACCGCCGCAGCCCCGATGCGCACGCGCGGCGGCGGGCGCAGCAAGACCGGCAAAGACGGCCTGCCCTTCACCCTGCGCTTTCACCTTCACCCCGATGTCGATGCAAGGCTCGATATGGGCGGGGCGGCTGTATCGCTGACTTTGAAAAGCGGCGAAATCTGGGTGTTTCGCCATGACGGTACCGCAAACCTAACGCTTGATCCGTCAATCTATCTGGAAAAAACCCGCATGCGCGCGCGTGAAAGCCTACAAATTGTGCTTTCCGGCACGGCGCGGGGTTTGGACAGCCAGTTGGGCTGGACCTTGGGAAAAGCGCAGGATACTCCGCTTGCCATCCGCGATCTGGAGCGGGAGGACCCCGCCAGCCAGATCTGACACAGCCTTGGGGGTCTTGCCGTGACAAATCTTGTGCCCATCGGCCGCGCCTTGATCTCGGTTTCGGACAAAACCGGCCTGATCGATCTGTGCCGCGCTTTGGCGGGCATGGGGGTAGAGCTGATTTCAACCGGTGGCACCTCGGGGATGTTGCGGGCGGCGGGGTTGGTTGTGCGCGATGTGGCCGAGGTGACGGGCTTTCCTGAGATGATGGATGGTCGTGTGAAAACCCTGCACCCCAATATCCACGGCGCACTTTTGGCGCTGCGCGATGATGACGAGCATTTGCTGGCCATGGCCGCGCATGGCATTGAACCCATCGACCTGTTGATCGTGAACCTATACCCGTTTGAAGACACCGTCGCCAAAGGGGCCGATCACGCCACCTGTATCGAAAACATCGATATCGGCGGGCCTGCGATGATCCGCGCTGCGGCCAAGAATTACCGCTTTGTCACCGTCATCACCGATCCAGCCGATTACCCTGCGCTGATGGATCAGATGAAGGCGCGGGGTGGCGCGACCAATCTGGCCTTCCGCCAAAAGATGGCCCTTACGGCATTTGCCAAGACGGCGGCCTACGATTCGGCGGTGTCGGGCTGGATGGCGGTGCAGACGGGCGAGCCCTTTGCCCGCAACCGCTCTTTCGCCGGTACCTTTGCCCAAGGCATGCGCTACGGCGAAAACCCGCATCAAAAGGCAGCATTTTATACCGACGGGTCCAACCGCCCCGGCGTGGCCACGGCGCGGCAATGGCAGGGCAAAGATCTGTCGTACAACAACATCAATGACACCGACGCCGCCTTTGAACTGGTGGCGGAATTTGCCGGCCAAGCGCCGACCTGTGCTATTATCAAACACGCCAACCCCTGCGGTGTCGGCCAAGCGGCCACCCTGCGCGAGGCCTATTTGCGCGCCTATCAGTGCGACCAAACCTCGGCCTTTGGCGGGATCGTTGCCCTGAACGCGCCTTTGGATGCCCAGACGGCAGAAGAAATCGTCAAGATCTTCACCGAAGTGGTCATCGCCCCCGGCGCTTCGGACGAGGCTATGGCGATCTTTGCCACCAAGAAGAATTTGCGCCTGTTGACCACGGCGGCCCTGCCCAATGCCAAAGCGCCGGGGCTGGCGTTCAAACAGGTGGCAGGCGGGATTTTGGTGCAGGACCGTGACTTTGCCAGCATCACAGCGGCCGATCTTAAGGTCGTCACCCAACGCGCGCCAACGCCTGCCGAAATGGCGGATTTGCTTTTTGCCTGGACAGTGGCCAAACACGTCAAATCCAACGCCATGGTCTATGCCAAAGACAAAGCCACCGTGGGGATTGGCGCGGGCCAGATGAGCCGGATTGATTCGACCCGCATCGCCGCGCGCAAAGCGGGCGACATGGCCGAGGTGTTGGGCCTGCCCCAAAGCCCCACGGTCGGATCGGTCGTGGCATCGGATGCGTTTTTTCCCTTCGCCGATGGGCTGATCGCTGCGGCAGAGGCGGGGGCCACGGCGGTTATTCAACCGGGCGGGTCAATGAATGACGATCAGGTGATTGCCGCAGCCGATGCGGCGGGCTTGGCCATGGTCTTTACCGGCCAGCGGCATTTTAGGCATTAAGCTATGCAACGCGCGCTTATCCCCGTGGTGGCTTTGGCGGTGCTGATCTTGGATCAGCTGAGCAAATGGGCCGTGGTCTTTTGGCTTAACCTTGACCAACGCGTTGAAATAGATGTCTTTCCGCCCTATCTGGTGTTTCGCATGGCGTGGAACTACGGGATGAACTTTGGCCTGATGGCCCAAGGTTCGGCTTGGGGGCAGGCGATGCTGATCGCGCTGGCGCTGGTGATCTCGGGGTGGGTCTGGCGTTGGGTGCTGCGCGAAAAATCGGGCCGGACCGCCCAAGTGGCGGCGGGTTTGCTGATTGGCGGGGCCTTGGGCAATGTCATTGACCGCATCCTATACGGGGCCGTGGCCGACTTTTTGAATATGTCATGCTGCGGGATTGACAATCCTTATGCGTTTAACCTCGCCGACATGGCGATTTTCTTTGGCGTGATCGGTTTGGTGCTGTTTAGCAACTTTGCCGGCGGCAAGGCGTCGGCCTAAAATCCGCGCCATCGAAAGACCCCGTGACGCCGCGCAGTCTTTGCGTTAAGACAGGGAAAAGTCGAGCGTAAGGGTCTGACGGAATGCGGAAGTCACGGATGGTTCTCGCGGTGGCGGGCGTGGTGCTTTTGGCGCTTAGCGCCTGTGGTGCGCATAAAGGTGCCCAAAAAGGCATTCCGCATCTGATGAATTTGCATTCTTCCAGCGATGGTCCAGATGAATTCGCCTTGCTGCCGCCCAAGGCGCTGGAAATACCGCCCGATCTGACCGTCCTTCCTGACCCAACGCCGGGTGGCGCGAACCTGACCGATCAGCGCCCGATGGAGGACGCGATAGTGGCCCTGGGCGGCAAAGTGCCTAGCACTGGCGGCATTCCCGCCGCCGATGCGGGCCTTGTGCGCTATGCTGATCGGGCCGGTGGCATCGCCGACATCCGCGCCAGCCTTGCGGCGGATGATCTGGCATGGCGCAAGAAGCATCCGGGCAAGTTCTTGGAACGGGCCTTCTCGCTGACCACCTATTTTGACGCTTACAAGGCGATGTGGCTTGACGGTTACGCCGAATTGCAGCGCTGGCGCGATGCGGGCATTCGCACGCCTTCGGCTCCGCCAAAAGACTCGGGCACAGCGAAAAAGTAACGCTCACTGCTGGTCACAAGCGCGTGGCGGGGTCTTGCGTCTGACGGCCCTAGGGCTAGCTTGACGTCAAGCTTAGGAGGCCGCCATGTCACAGCCCATACGGATGAAACCTTGGATCAAGCGGTGGTCTTATGCCGCGCTAGCCTTTGGGCTGACGCTGGGCCAAGCCGTGGCCGACAAGGTCAGCACCTTTGCGCTGGATAACGGCATGCAGGTCGTGGTGATCGAAGATCACCGCGCCCCGGTTGTGGTGCATATGGTGTGGTACAAAATCGGTGCCGCCGATGAAAGCCCGGGTCATTCCGGCATCGCCCATTTTCTGGAACACCTGATGTTTCAAGGCACCAAAGAGGTGCCGCCCGAGCAGTTCAGCAAGATCGTGGCCGCCCAAGGTGGCTCTGACAACGCCTTTACCACCCCCGATTACACCGCCTATTTCCAGCGCGTCGCATCTGACCGGCTGGATCTGGTGATGGGGCTGGAAGCCGACCGGATGCACAACTTAAACCTCAGCCAGAACGATGTGGATACCGAGCGCAAGGTGATCCTAGACGAGCGCACCGAACGCACCGACAGCGACCCAAGCGCCTTGCTGAACGAGCAGATGGCCGCCGCCCAATATATGAACCACCCCTACGGCATTCCCGTGATCGGCTGGCGGCACGAGATTGAAGGGCTGTCCCGCCAAGACGCGCTAGATTTTTACCACGCCAATTATGCCCCCAACAACGCGATCTTGATCGTGGCGGGCGATGTTAGCCCGCAACAGGTGCTGGATTTGGCCAAAAAGCACTACGGCCCCATCCCGCCCTCTGACAAGATTCACGACCGCATCCGGCCAACCGAACCGCCGCAGCTGGCCGAACGCCGCTTGGTTCTAACCGATGCCCGCGTGGCGCAACCCTATGTCGTGCGCAACTACCTCGCGGGCGAGCGTAACCCCGGCGACCAGAAAGAAGCCGCAGCCCTGACGATGCTGGCCCAGCTTTTGGGCGGCAACCGCGCCACCTCGGTTCTGGCCAAGGCGTTGGAGTTTGACCAAAAGGTCGCAACCTATACCGAGGCGTCTTATGACGGGGTCTCGCTGGATCAGACGACCTTCACCCTTGCAGCGGTTCCAGCCGATGGCGTGAGCTTGGATCAGGTGGAAAAGGCGATGGACGGCGTGATTGACCAGTTCCTGAAAACCGGCGTCGATGCCGCAGAATTCGCCCGAATCAAGGCGCAGGTTAAGGCTCAACAAATCTACAGCGCCGATAACACCCAAGGCTTGGCGCATCGCTACGGCATGGCGCTGGCCTCTGGCCTGACGGTGCAAGATGTACAGGCGTGGCCCGATCTGCTGCAAGCCGTCACCCCCGACGAGGTGATGGCCGAGGCGAAAAAAGTGCTTGACCGCCGTCAAGCCGTGACAGGCTGGCTGCAAACCGAAGGAGCGGCGCAATGATGGTTCGTGCCCTTGCCCTGATGGGCGCGTTGGTCTGTTTCGCCCTGCCGCTGCGGGCCGAGGTGCAGATCCAAGAAGTCACCTCTCCCGGCGGGATCAAGGCTTGGCTGGTCGAGAATCACGATATCGCCTTCACGGCCCTTAACATCCGCTTCAAAGGCGGCACCTCGCTGGACGAGGCGGGCAAGCGCGGCGCTGTCAACCTGATGACAGCCCTGATCGAAGAAGGTGCCGGCGATCTGGACTCGCAAGCCTTTGCCGCAGCCCGTGACGGCATGGCGGCAGAGTTCGGCTTTTCCAGCGACAGCGACGGTGTCAGCATAAGCGCGCGGTTTTTAACCGACACCAACGCGCAGGCCACTGATCTGCTGCATCTGGCCTTGACCAAACCGCGCTTTGACCCCGAAGCCATCGAACGCGTGCGCGGCCAAGTGCTGCAAAACATCGCCAGCAATGCCAAAGACCCCAATGCCATTGCCAGCGATCTGCTTAGCCATGCGGCCTTTGGCGACCATCCCTATGGGTCCAGCGGTGATGGTACGGCGGACAGCGTACAAGCCCTGACCCGCGATGACCTTCTGGCCGCCTATCACGGCGCTTTGGCCCGCGATCGCATCTATGTGGCGGCGGCGGGCGATATATCTGCCGCTGATCTGGGCAAGATGCTCGACACGCTCTTGGGCGACCTGCCCGCCACGGGTGCCGCCCAACCCGCCGATGTGGCGCTGACGGCCGAGGGCGCGGTGATCACCCAAAGCTTTCCCGGCCCGCAAAGTGCGATCAGCTTTTATCAAGGCGGGATCAAGTTTGAAGACCCCGATTACTTTGCCGCCACCATCCTGAACGAGATTTTGGGCGGCAACGGCTTTTCCTCGCGCCTGATGGATCAGGTGCGCGAAAAGCGGGGCCTGACCTACGGCATCGACACCAGCCTTGCCGCCTATGACCACGGCGCGATACTGGCGGGGTCGGTGGCGACCGCAAACGATAAAGCCGCCGAGGCGATGCAGGTGATCCGCGATGTCTGGGCCGATGTGGCCAAAAACGGCGTGACGCAAAAAGAGCTGGATGACACCAAGACTTACCTGACCGGCTCGTATGCCTTGCGGTTTGACGGCAACGCCCGAATCGCCTCGATCTTGGTGGGCATGCAGATGCTGGGCCTGCCCGTGACCTATCCCGCCACCCGCAACGCCAAGGTGCAGGCTGTGACGTTGGCCGATGTGAACAGGGTCGCTGCGGCGCTTCTGACGCCCGACAAACTGACCTTTGTCGTGGTGGGCGATGCCAAAGGGGTTGCTTCCAGCAACTAAGCAAATCTGTAGCCTGCCCGTTTTTTCCCTGCTACAGCTAGGGGCATGAACAGTCAGGCCCCCAATAGGATGCGTCCGGAAATCAAATTGCTGGACGAGGCCGCGATCAACCGGATCGCGGCGGGCGAGGTGGTGGAACGCCCCGCCTCTGCCGTCAAAGAGCTGGTCGAAAACGCTTTGGATGCCGGCGCGCGGCGCATCTCGGTGGATTACGCCGCCGGTGGCAAGGTGCTGATCCGCGTCACCGACGATGGCTGCGGCATGACGGCGGCTGATTTGCCGCTGGCTGTGGCCCGCCATGCCACGTCGAAGATTGATGGGTCAGACCTGCTCAACATCCGCTCTTTCGGCTTTCGCGGCGAAGCCTTGGCCAGCCTTGGGTCGGTGGGTCGGCTCACCCTCACCTCGCGCACGGCGGGGGATGGAGGGGCCAGCCTGACGGTCGCAGGTGGGCGGATGGGCGCAGTGCGCCCCGTAGGGGCTGTGCAAGGCACTGTGGTGGAACTGCGCGATCTGTTTTACGCCACACCCGCCCGCCTGAAATTCTTGCGCACCGATCGGGCCGAAGCAGGGGCCATCGCCGATGTCATGCGCCGCCTAGCCATGGCCGAACCACTGGTTGGTTTCACCCTGAACGAAGTGACCGAGGGCGAGGCCCCCCGCAGCCTGTTGCGCCTTGACCCCGAGAATGGCGATTTCTTTGATGCCCTGCAACGCCGCCTGACCCGCCTTCTGGGGGCAGATTTCACCGCCAACGCCCTGCGCATTGATGTAGAGCGCGACGGGATGCGCCTGTCAGGCTATGCTGCCCTGCCCACCTATTCGCGCGGCTCTTCTGTGCAGCAGTTTGTCTTTGTGAACGGGCGTCCGGTGTTGGACCGCTTGCTGCTTGGCGCGCTGCGGGTGGCCTATCTGGATGTTCTGTCGCGCGACCGCTACCCTGCCGCCGTCTTGAACCTGATCTGCGATCCCGAACGGGTGGACGTCAACGTCCACCCCGCCAAATCCGAGGTGCGCTTTCGTGACCCTGAAGCGGCGCGCAGTCTGATCATCACGGGCCTGCGAACCGCGCTGTCGGGGGCTGGGCACCGCGCATCCACCACCGTGGCGGGGGCCACTTTGGCAGCGCTGCGCCCTGAACCCCAAAGCGCACAGACACCGCGCATCTACCAGATGGACCGCCCCTCAGGCGCCAGCCTGTCACGCTCTTTTGCGCTGCAAGCGCCTTACGGCTTTGCCGAACCCCCTGCGGCCCCGCTGGCCTATGACGCGCAGCCTATGGCGCAAGCCGAAAGCTTCCCGCTTGGGGCTGCGCGGGCGCAGGTGCATGAAAACTACATCATCGCCCAAACCCAAAGCGGCATCGTGATCGTCGACCAGCACGCCGCCCACGAGCGGCTGGTCTATGAACGCCTGAAACGCCAGCGCGACGAGACGGGGATCAAAGCGCAAGCCCTGCTGATCCCCGAAATCATCGAACTTGACGCCACCGATGCCGCCCGTCTGCTGTCCATGGCCAGCGACCTTTCGGCTTTGGGCCTAACGGTGGAACCCTTTGGCGGTCATGCCATCGCTGTGCGCGAAACGCCTGCGATTTTGGGCACTGTCTCTGCCCGCGCCTTGGTGCAGGATGTGCTGGACGAGTTGGCCGATCAGGGCGACAGCCCGTCTTTGCTGGCCAAGATGGATGCGATCTTAAGCCGCATGGCGTGCCACGGGTCGATCCGCTCTGGCCGCCAGATGCGGGCCGAGGAAATGAACGCCCTGCTGCGCGAAATGGAAGATACGCCCCTGTCCGGCCAATGCAACCACGGGCGGCCGACCTATGTAGAGCTGAAACTTTCGGATATCGAACGATTGTTCGGTCGGCGATGATCCTTGCGACACAAAGCCGCTAACCTTACGAGCCCCCCATGATCACCCATTTATCCGCCGCCCAGTTTACCCTCATGCCTTGGGCCAATGGCAAAGGCACCACCGTTGAACTGCTGCGGGTGGAACGTGAAGGGCGGCTGATCTTGCGCCTGTCACGCGCGATGGTGGTGGAGGATGGGGATTTTTCGATCTTCGCGGGCATCGCGCGCAACCTGACCGTCCTCAGCGGGCCGGGGTTTGATCTGGTGGGCCAAGGGATACACCTGTCCGCCCGCCCCCTGCACCCCGTGGCCTTTGCAGGCGATGTTGCGCTGCGCGCTGTGGGGGTGGCCGAACCGTGCGAGGATTTCAACGTCATGACCGCCGCTGATCTGCCCCCCGCGCGGGTGAGTGTTCACCCCGCAAGGGCCACAGCACACGGAGCGCTGTTGGCGCTGGCCGCAGGGCAGATTGGCGGGGTGGCGGTGGCGCAGTATGACGTGGTGCTGACCGCTGACCCCCTGTTGGCCGACATGCCCGTGATCGCCGTGCAGGCGGTCGGGCTTTAGCAGTACCGCTCGATCGCTTGGGTTTGGTGATCGGCGTAGCGGTCGCCGTAAGCAAAGCCAGCGGGCAGGATGCGGTTGATCTCGGCGTGATCTTCCGACGTCAGCACGATGTCAGCCCCCTGCGCAAACTGCCTCAGGTGCGCTGCCGATCGCGTGCCGGGGATCGGAATCAAATGCGGCCCGCGTGACAAAACCCACGCGAGGGCCGTGGCAGGGGTTGACCACCCGCGCGCCGCACAAAAGGCACGGAATTCGTTGATCTTGGCCGTATTGGCGGAAAAGTTCGGCTCGGTAAAACGCGGGTTGGTGCTGCGAAAGCCATCGGTCGGCGGCGCAATCGGGCTGTCGCCCAGCATCCCCCGCGCAAGCGGCGAAAAGGGGATGAACGCCACCCCCAAGTCCGCACAGGTCTGGATCAGGCCCAGTTCCGGCTGTCGTGTCCAAAGCGAATATTCGTTCTGAATCGCCGTGCAAGGATGCACCGCATGGGCGCGGCGCAAAGTATCGGGGGCCACTTCTGACATGCCATAGCCGCCAATTTTGCCCTCGTCGATGAAGCGCTGCAGGGTGCCTACGACCTCTTCAATCGGGCGGGCGTGTTCGCGGCGGTGGATGTAGAACAACTCGACATGGTCGCGCTTCAACCGCCGCAGGGATATCTCTAGTTCTGCGCGCAAATGCGCCTCGGAATTGTCGATCCGGCGCGGGGTTTCGTTGACCACGCTGGCCTTGGTGGCAATCGCCACCTGCGGTTTGCGCAATCCCAGCCAGTGGCCGATGACATCTTCGGACAGGCCCATGCCGTAGATATTGGCGGTGTCGATAAAGGTCATCCCCGCGTCCAGCATCGCATCCAGACAGGCAAGGCTTTCGGCCTGATCCGTCGCACCGAAGATGCCGCCAAAAGACATGGCCCCAAGGCCGATGGCAGACACTTGCAAATTGCCTAAAGCGCGGGTTTTCATGCTTTAGCTTTCCAGAAATGCGGCTTGCAGCGCAACTTCGACCATCGCACCGAAGGATCGTTCGCGTTGGTCGGCGGGCAGGGCTTCATGGGTCAGGATATGGTCGGAAATCGTCAGCACCGCCAAGGCGCGGCGCTGGTAGCGGGCGGCCAGCATGTACAACTCTGCCGCCTCCATTTCCACGCACAGGGTGCCGTGGCGTTGCAACTGGTCGGACAGGTCTTGGCGTTCGTCATAAAAGGTGTCTGACGAATAAATCCCGCCGACATGAACGCGAACCCCGATCTGCAAGGCCGCCTTATGCGCCGCACTCAACAGGCCGAAATCCGCACAGGGCGCGAAGTTCATCTCTTTAAAGATCGACCGCGACGGCGACCCGTTGGTCGACGCCGTCTGCGCCAGAACCACATCGCGCACCTTGACATGGCTTTGCAAAGCCCCCGCCGATCCGATGCGGATCAGGGTTTGCGCGCCGTAATCGCGGATCAACTCGTTGGCATAGATCGACAAAGAGGGCATCCCCATGCCGCTGCCGTGGATCGTCACACGGTGCCCGCGCCATGTGCCGGTATAGCCCAGCATCCCGCGCACTTCGTTCACCAGCACCGGATTTTCCAGAAACGTCTCAGCCGCCCAGCGCGCCCGATAGGGGTCGCCCGGCAAAAGAACGGTTTCGGCGATGTCGCCGGGTTTTGCTGCGATGTGAAAGGTCATGCTGCGCTCCTGTTTGGGGCAACTTACCCAGCGGCTGCGGCGAAGGCTAGGCCGCGCCACAGGTTTTGGTGGTTTTTGCCCGGACATGACGTGACAGGATCGCAGCACAGCTTGAAATACTCTCTTAAGCCAAGCCGTCAGCCCCTGTGCCGACGGATGCCCTGCCGGTCAATCAGATTTCAAGGAAGGCTTGCATGGGCTTTGAAGTTTTACCAAGATCACGGCCCGCGATACCTGCTGCCTTGTGGCTCTGTTGCGTTTTGGGCCCAGCGTGAGGGAGAAGGGCGCCTAGGCGGCTTGGGCCTTTGTGTCTGCCAGAGTGACAATGTCAAACATGATGCGGTTCAGGTCGAAGTCCTTGGGCGTGTAGATCGCGGCCACCCCAAGCGCCAACAGCGCCTGAGCATCCGCGTCAGGGATGATGCCGCCGATGATCAGCGGCGTGGAAAGCCCCGCATCGCGCAGGCCCGTCAACACATCTGCCACCAAGGGCATATGGCTGCCCGACAGGATCGACAGGCCGATGACATGGGGCGACACCTCTAACGCTTGGGCCACGATGTCGGCGGGGGTGTGGCGGATGCCGTCGTAATGGATCGCCATGCCGCAGTCTCGGGCGCGGGCGGTGATCTGTTCGGCACCGTTGGAATGGCCATCCAATCCGGGCTTGCCCATCAACAGCTTCAAGCGGCGACCAAGGCGGGTTGATACCAGATCGACCGCTGCGCGGATTGCATCCAACCCCTCGGTCCGATTGGATGGTGCTTGGTTTACCCCCGTGGGCGCGCGGTATTCGCCAAAGGCGGCGCGAATAGCCGCGCCCCACTCGCCGGTTGTCACCCCCGCCTTGGCCGCAGCAATCGACGGCGGCATGATGTTTTCACCCGACAGCGCCGCTTCGCGCAGACGCAGCAAGGCGCGGTTGACGGCAACACCGTCCCGCTCGGCCCGCCACGCATGCAGGCGGGCGATCTGATCGGCCTCTGCCGCCGGATCGGTGGTAAAGATCGACGCGATGCCCGTGGTCAGCGGCGACGGCTCTGCCTCGCGGTAGCGGTTCACGCCCACCACCACCTGTGCGCCGCTTTCGATGCGGCCCAAACGGTCAGAGTTCGCCTCGACCAGACGGGATTTCATATGGGGAATGGCGGCGACCGCCCCGCCCATCACCTCGATCTGGGCCAGTTCTTCAAGGGCTGCGGCCTTCAGCGCCGCCACCTTGGCCGCAATCGCGGGGTTGTCGTCGAAGATATCGGCATATTCCAAAAGGTCGGTCTCATAGGCCAAGATCTGCTGCATCCGCAGCGACCATTGCTGATCCCACGGGCGCGGCAGGCCCAGCGCCTCGTTCCACGCGGGCAGTTGCACGGCGCGCGCGCGGGCGTTTTTCGACAGCGTCACGGCCAGCATCTCGATCAAAATCCGCGCCACGTTGTTTTCGGGCTGCTGTTCGGTCAACCCAAGCGAGTTCACCTGCACCCCATAGCGAAAGCGGCGCAGGCGTTCGTCGGTGATGGCGTAGCGGGTTTGGCACAGATCGTCCCACATCTCGACAAAGGCGCGCATTTTGCAAATCTCGGTCACAAAGCGAATGCCTGCGTTCACGAAAAAGGAAATGCGCCCCACCATGGCGGGGAAATCCTGCGCGGGAACCTTGGCGCGCAGATCGTCCAGCACGGCGATGGCGGTGGCCAAGGCATAGGCCAATTCCTGTTCCGGCGTCGCACCTGCTTCTTGCAGGTGATACGAGCAGATGTTCATCGGGTTCCACTTGGGCAGGGCCTGCGCCGTGTAAGCCGCCACATCGGTGATCATCCGCAAAGATGGGGCCGGCGGGCAGATATAGGTGCCGCGCGACAGATATTCCTTGATGATGTCATTTTGAACGGTGCCTTGCAGCGCCGCAATATCGGCCCCCTGCTCTTCAGCCACGGCCACATACAGCGCCAAAAGCCAAGGGGCCGTGGCGTTGATCGTCATTGACGTATTCATCTGCCCCAAGGGAATATCGGCAAACAGCGCGCGCATATCGCCCAGATGGGCGATGGGCACACCCACTTTGCCCACCTCGCCGCGCGCAAGGATATGGTCGCTGTCATAGCCCGTCTGGGTTGGCAGATCGAAGGCCACCGACAGGCCGGTTTGCCCCTTGGCCAGATTGCCGCGATACAGCGCGTTAGAGGCCGCAGCGGTCGAATGCCCCGCATAGGTGCGAAACAGCCAAGGTTGGTCTTTTTGCATCTGCATCATCTGGCCCCGCGCGGCAAACTTGAATCGGTTTGGTAATTTTCTTTCGTCTTGCGCTGGATAGCAGCAAGTTTTGGCAAGTGTCAATTCGCTGCATCGCGGCGGGAGCGGCATTTGCACCCCGCTTTCGCCTGTGGCATGCAAGTGCCATGACCCAAACCATCCCGATCCCGCTTTGGCTTTTGTTGCTGATTTTGGCCTTTGCGATAACCTCTTTCCTGTCAAACTTCCTGTTCCCCTCGGTGCGCTGGTTCTTTCGCCGCCGCATCGAACGCTGGGTGGCGCGGTTGAACGAACGGCTGGATCGGCCGATTGACATCTTCAAACTGGCCGCGCGGCAAGACCGCATTGCACGGCTGGCCTATGACAGCCAAGTTTTGGCCGCCGTCACCGAACACGCCGCAGCCCAAGGCATCCCCGCCTCGGTCGCGTTTCAAGAGGCGCGGCATTACGCGCGCGAGATTGTGCCGGGCTTTTCGACCACGCTCTATTTCGGCGTGATGATCACCTTGGCCAAATGGCTGACGCGCCAGTTGTACCGAGTGCGCTTTGACCCGATGGATCAGGTTTTGGCGGGGGTAGAGCCGGACGCGACGGTGGTTTTTGTGATGAACCACAGGTCCAACATGGATTATGTGCTGGTGACATGGCTTGTGGCCAACCGCGCCTCGATTTCCTATGCCGTGGGGGAATGGGCGCGGGTCTGGCCGTTTTCGCGCTTTATCCGCGCCTTGGGGGCCTATTTCATCCGGCGCGGGTCGAAAAATACGCTCTACCGTAAGGTTTTGGCCCGTTATGTGCAGATGACCACGGCCGAAGGCATGACGCAGGCGATCTTTCCTGAAGGCGGCTTAAGTCTGGATGGCAGGGTGGGTCCGGCCAAGCTGGGGCTGTTGTCGTACATCATGGCAGGGTTTGATCCGGCAGGGCGGGATGTGGTGTTTGTGCCCGTGGGTCTGGCCTATGACCGCGTGCTGGAAGACACGGTGCTGCTGAAAGCCGCCGCCCAAGGGGCGCGGCGGTTCGGGGTTAATCCGCTGCGGGTGCTGGTCAAGGCGGTGCTGGCGGTGGTGCGCGTGGTGACAGGGCGCTACCGGCGCTTTGGCACGGCGGCGGCGGCCTTTGGCGCACCCTTATCGCTGCGCGCCTATCTGGCCGAAGTGCCAGACGGCGCGGCAGAGGGCTTGGCCGCGCGGATGATGCAGGCCATCGAGCGGGTGGTGCCCGTGGTGCCCGTGGGCTTGGTGGCGGCGGCTTTGATGGAAGCGCCCGCAGATCGGGCGGAATTGCTAGGTACCCTTTCGCGCCTGTCCAGCACGCTTGAGGCCCGCGGCGCAGAGCTAAAGCTGGCCCCTGACGGGCTGCAAGCCACGCTGGACGAGGGGCTGTCAACGCTGATCACCCGCCGAATCGTGACCGCAGATTTGCAGCCCGTGCCCGCGCAGCGCGCGCTTTTGCAGTTTTACGCCGCACCTGTGCAGCAAAGGCTGGGCCTTTAAACCCCGCCATGCCGCGATGCGGCAGACATAAAATTACAAAATACCATCGTTTTCATTTGCAATCTTGCGTGAGTGTTTATATCCAAACCCTCAATCACCCGCGATTCTGCGGCGCAGCACGATAGGAGGCCCCAATGGCGCTCGATTTCCCCAAACTGGCCTATGACGCGCCGGTGAAAGACCTGTATGCCGTGGGCGAGATGCCGCCCTTGGGCCATGTGCCCGCGCAGATGTACGCTTGGGCCATCCGCCGCGAACGCCACGGCGAGCCGGATAAGGCGATGCTGGTTGAAGTGGTGGAAACGCCCGAGATTGACGCGCATGAAGTGCTGGTCTTGGTCATGGCAGCGGGGGTGAATTACAACGGGGTCTGGGCCGCTTTGGGCACGCCCATCAGCCCCTTTGACGGCCACGGCGAACCGTTCCACATCGCGGGGTCCGATGCCTCAGGCATCGTTTGGAAAGTGGGCGACAAGGTCAAACGCTGGAAAGTCGGCGACGAGGTGGTGATCCATTGCAATCAAGACGACGGCGATGATGAAGAATGCAACGGTGGCGACCCGATGTTTTCGCCCAGCCAGCGCATCTGGGGCTATGAAACCCCAGACGGCTCTTTTGCCCAGTTCACCCGCGTGCAGGCCCAGCAATTGATGCGCCGCCCCGCCCACCAGTCGTGGGAGGAATCGGCCTGCTATACCCTGACCCTCGCCACCGCCTACCGTATGCTCTTTGGCCACAAACCGCATGAATTGCGGCCGGGGCAGAACGTGCTGGTCTGGGGGGCCTCGGGCGGGCTTGGGTCTTATGCGATCCAGTTGATCAACACGGCGGGCGGCAATGCGATCGGCGTGATCAGTGACGAAGACAAGCGCGACTTTGTCATGGGGCTTGGGGCCAAGGGCGTCATCAACCGCAAGGATTTCAACTGCTGGGGCCAGATGCCCACGGTGAACACCCCCGCCTATAAGGACTGGTTCAACGAGGTGCGCAAATTCGGCAAAGCCATCTGGGAGATTACGGGCAAAGGCAACAACGTTGATATTGTCTTTGAACACCCCGGCGAGCAAACCTTCCCCGTCTCGGTCTTTTTGGTCAAGCGTGGCGGCATGGTGGTGATCTGTGCGGGAACGACCGGCTATAACCTCACGCTGGACGCCCGCTATCTGTGGATGCACCAAAAGCGCGTGCAGGGCAGCCATTTTGCCAACCTCAAACAGGCGAGTGCGGCCAACCAGCTGATGATCGAACGCCGGCTGGACCCGTGCCTGTCAGAGGTGTTTTCTTGGGCCGAAATCCCCGCGGCCCATATGAAAATGCTTAAGAACGTGCACAAACCGGGCAATATGGCCGTGTTGGTGCAAGCCCCGCGCACGGGCCTGCGCACCTTTGAAGACACGTTGGAAGCCAGCCAGACCCGCTAAGCGTTTCCAAGCCGTCGACAGTGTGTTGCGCGTTCGGTGGGTTATTTCGGACGGCCTGCGTGCTTAGATAAACAGGGCATTCGGCTGGAATGCCATCTGGCGCGGGGCAATCATGGGCTACGAGTGGATTTTTGATGTGCTGAAAGACCTGCGCTCTTTTGCCCAAGTCAACGGCATGTCCGCCCTTGCCGCCAAAGCGGACGAGGCGTTGAAAATCGCCGCGGTCGAAGTGTCAGTGCTGAAAGATGCCAGCCAAAGCGGCCCGCCGCCGCGCCCGCCCTCGGCCCATTGACCCAACCTTGGGCACTGGTCCTTGGCGGGGCGGTGGCCTAAGGTGGGCGCATGGCAAGCCTTCCCGCAATCACCTTCTCTGACGATCAGGCCGAGGCTTACGACCGCGTCGCCGCCGATCTTTTCGCCGTAGGCGTTGATATCGGCGAAGGCGCACTGTCGCCCATGGCCGAAGGCAAAGCCTCGGTTCTGGCGATTTTGGGCAAGGCGGGGTCGGGCAAGACGATGCTGTTGGCCAGCCTGTACCGCGCGCTGAAAGAGGTGGGGGTCGAAATCGTCTCAGGCGATTACGAAGGCCGCAAGCGCAAGGATCGGCGCACTTTGGCCGTGCTGGCACCCACCAACAAAGCCGCCTCGGTGCTGCGGTTGCGCGGGGTGCCTGCGACCACGATCCACCGCATCCTGTATACGCCCGTCTATGACCCGCAATACGAAAAGATCGCCGAATGGCTGGCGGGCAATCTGCCGCGCCCTGCGGTCGAAGGGCTGACGGAACTGGCACTGGACCGCGCCTTTGCCTTTTATCAACAGGTGCCCTCTATTCCCGGGGCTTTGGCGGCGGCAGGTCTGCGGGGCAGCGATTTCATCAAGGGCTGGAAACGGCGCGAAGAGCCGCTGGATGTGGGCTTTGTTGACGAAAGCTCGATGCTTGATGAACGCCAGCTTGAAGATCTGCGCGAGATTTTTCCAACCCTTGTGCTGTTTGGCGACCCTGCGCAGTTGGCCCCTGTGGGCCAATCGGGGGCGATGGTTTTTGACAAGCTGGGCGATGGCCGCAAAATGGTGCTCAGCCGCATTCATCGGCAAGCGCAAGACAACCCGATTCTGGATTTGGCGCATGCCTTGGGGGATGCGACCCTGCGGTTTGAGGATTTCGAAGCCATGGTCCAAGACGCCGCCCGCCGCGATGATCGGGTGGTGTGGGCAGAACGCGTCTCGTCCGATCTTATGGCACGCAGCCCTGTGCTGGTTTGGCGCAATGTGACACGCATCAAGCTGATCCAAGCCTTTCGTGCCGCCCACAATGCGCCTGAAGACGCGCTGTTGCCCGGCGAACCGCTGATCTGCGACGGCATCGAACTGCCGCTGAAACACCGCAAAAAGCGCATTGATCTGGAAGCGCGCGGCCTGATCAAAGGCGCGCAGGTGATCTACCTTGGCCCCGGCAAGCGCGAGGGCTTTGCGCGCATGCATGTGGTGGGGGCAGAAGACCCGCAAATCTCGGCCGCCTGTATCATCAAGATCGAAAAACCCGATGAAGAAGAACCCTT
>Ga0209499_1000569_pt1 | contig 27112 bp, 39 predicted proteins | sample C_130208_EF_Meta_FD_187306 | JGI IMG/M metagenome (GOLD analysis project Ga0209499, IMG submission 187306) | Freshwater microbial communities from Lake Croche, Canada to study carbon cycling - C_130208_EF_MetaG (SPAdes) (version 2) | ecosystem: Environmental > Aquatic > Freshwater > Lake... | reverse complement strand
CATCAACTCTAAAGTGTTTGTAGTTTGATTGTTGAAAAAATGATTCACCACGAGCAAGACCAATTACATTCCAACCTTTCTCGATGTAAGAGGATGCTAATGTTGCACCAACACCACTTGTGGTGCCAGTAATCAAAATGGTCTTATTCATATTTAACTTCTTCAAATAAATCCGAAGCTTTCTTTATTTCATCATCAGTTACATCATTTAATATTTTATAGTTACCAATGCCGACAGGAACTGGTAAGTATTGATTACCGTTTCTATGTTTCATTGCATCAGATAATGACTTCTTAAGCAAGTCAAAATTACAAAAATCTTTATGGAATACAGGCAATTTTAAACGATGTGCCGTCTTAAAGATTCTTTCTAGTGTTTCAGTATCAATATAACCACGAACATTAGCCAAACAAGAACTCAACAGACAATCTAATACAACCGCCTCACCATGTTGTAGTGTGGCCACATTTTGCATTTCAATAATAGGACTGAATGAATGGCCAAAGTCAACGCATCGGTCTAGTTTTCTTTCCCATAAATTTGGTGCCAATTCTTCAATCATACCTGTAATGGCAGAATTGATTACACGAACTGGTACCGCACCAAACTGGAACTTCTCGGTGATTAGTTGCTCTGCACTTGCTTCAAGTAACTCAAACAATTCTTTGTCTTTGATTACTGCAAGTTTAAATATCTCTGCAATACCATTAACAATGTTTCTTTCATCTTGTGTAGCAATAAACTTCTTGTCTAGTAGTGTGGCAATTGGTGGGTAATATGCACCAATACGATTTCTACGACCAAAGTGGTTGGCCGCAACTTTAACACCAACTGAAGCATCTACAATAGCCAACAATGTAGTTGGCACTTTAACATAAGGAATGCCTCTACGATAAATTGAGCAACAGAAACCAACCAAGTCAAGTAGAACACCACCACCAATCACGATGATTGCTTCTCTACGCAAGACACCAACTTCTTCAAAGAACCTTAGAATCTGGTCTGTGTGTTCCCAATCTTTGTTTTCTTCTGTGGCATCAATGATAAACAATTTCAATTCTATCTGAAATGTTTTAAAGTAATCTTCTAATTGTTGACCATATAGTTTATATACAGTCTGGTCTATGACCACCACTCTACGATTGGACTCACCAAAACTCAACAAGTCGTGATTTTTCCAACTGAATACATCACTAGAATACTTTAGTGTAAACTCAATTGGTAGTTCTGCCTTGACAGACCATGTGCGTTTATAGTTATCAAATTTAGTTAATACATTTTCCATTATTCGAAAGCTCTACTTAATAGGTGGCAAGAATGAACATAAAAGAAAATTGCTTTTTCCATTTCACCAGCTGCACACTTAAATGGTAACATACGAATGAATTGTGTTGCCTCTAACACGTCTATTGCTTTTCTATCTGCTGGGTCTATTTTATCTTCAAACTTTTTATTGAATACAATAAAATTATTTGGAATATCGCCATGATATCCAACACTTGGCCCATCAACGGTTACTTCACCATCATTTATATGACCATAGTAACTTCTTGAGCATTGTAATACTTGTGAATAATCTAAGAGGCGAGAATCAATACAACTTTCTTCATATGGGTCAATAAAAATCACCCTATCATCTTCAAAAGAATACATCATGTTTTCAAGTGTTGGATTACCATGAATGTTTTCTTCTGTGGTCAAACTTAATTCATCAAAGAAGTTTTTTAGTTCTGGTAAAAAGTTTTGAATGCCATGAGTAATACGACCATTGTATTCAAAAGCATCAAACAAACCAGACTCATAGAAATTATAAAACTTTTGATATTTAAAGGCATCAGACAACTTCTGTATGACTTCTTCTTTGAAATACAATGCGCCTGCACCTTTAACTGGCAAATACATTTTACGGTGTAGATTATCAAAAGAGCGCCATACTGCTTCATTAATTTGTTCAATTTGTGGAACAGTTAAAGTATCTTCTTTAAGAATAGTTTTAATATCTCTATAACCTTTAAGATATTCAATATCGAAATATACACCACCATCTGTGGTACCAATACTCAAAACTTTAGGAAATAGCCCTGTTCCACCAAATCGTTGCAGTTTTTTTAATTGAGAATACCAACGAACATAACCATATTCACGGTTATCTTTTGTGCTGATAGCTTTACGAATAAATTTGTTATCACCATCTTCATACAAAGAAGTGCTACTTAAAGAGCCGCCTTTTAACTTAGTAATTTTCATCTTAATTTTAAACTCTGTTTAGCTAATTCAAGTCCATATTCTTGTGGACTACCAAGAACTATTGTTTCATATTCATTATTCAATTCATTTAAACCAACAAATTTATCATTCTTTATCATATAATCTAAGACATTGGCAATATACATTTCTTTACCAGTAAATCCTTGTGATAACGCTTCATACATTTGTTGATACAAATCAGCACTATAAAATCCATACATACCAGAGCTTGCAAATGGAGAGATAGCAGACTTTTCAACAATCTCGGTCACAACACCATCTTTTGACCTGACATAAGAATACTTTGGATTATTGGCAACAAACACATCAACATAACCATCAGACATGGTTGATTCTATTTCTTCAAAGTTTCTACCAACTAATAGTGTGTCAGCATTGTGAACAAAGAATGATTGAAACCTATCTTTCAGTAATGAAGCACCAATGTATGCGGTGTGTGCTTGACCACTTGTATCACCAATGTAATGAATGTTATCTTTAGTAAGACCAAGTGGTTCAATTGTTTTTACCAAGTCAGGCATAAAATAAACATCACGCTTATTGGCCAACAACAAGACCTCATCAAACTTACCTAGTTGTTTAATAATTTCGTGTATGATTGTTTCTTCACCCCAAGGTAAAAGATACTTTGGTATATCAAAACCCACATCATGGAATCTGGTGTTCAAACCAGCCATGCAAATTACTATCGCAGCCATTGCTCAAAATCAATCCTAATCAAACTATGCCATGTGCCATTGTAAGCACCCGGTGGAAATGGATGATTGATGTTACAATACACCAAGTTTTCACCAACAAGGCCTTTTTCTTTCCAATTAGCACTCATCATATCTTCACACATCATCTGTATGCCACTATCATAGAATTTATCTAAGTGTGTGTATGTGTCAGCATACTTGTCCATGTTTTCTGAAGATGAAAAGGCAAACTGGTCATTACCAAAATCACGATTTGGAACTTGCCTGCAATTTGGAATATACAACTTACTATTGTCTAGTTCTGCAAATGGAATTTTAACATTGATTGCAAAGTCATAACGACTACGAATAACCCAATCAAATTTCATATTCTCATTTTGTTCATGCACCGATTTAAGTGTGTTTGCTACTTTAATAGCATACAATTGATTCCAAGTAGAACGAGCTGGGTCTTTTACTTTCCAGTTTGGTTGAGGTGGCGGAACATTGGTGTATTTCGATAGGTCGGTGTTTAATGATTTCTCCATCAACACGACTTCTGGTTTATAAATTTCAATATCTTCTGCACCATCTGCTTCCCAAACTTGACAAAAAACGGTAACATCGTTACCGTCTAATATGTTTTTTTTAACAAACTCATAGCCTTGTTTTACACTACGGGGTTGTCCTGATAAGCAAAGTGCTATTTTCATAAATCTCTTCCAACATTTTGTTTGTTGTCTGTGATACCAAATTCTTTGAGATTCTCTTTCTCAAATACAACCATACTATTATAGAATGTTGTTGAATATAAACCTTTATAGTTCTCTAGCATTGTTGGTAAAATGTAGTTATTACCTTGAAAGTGTTGTTGATTAAGAACATCAGTTATTTTTTTGGAATATTCAAGGAATGTTTGTGGTTCTTTGTAACCGCCACCCCAATTAGTCCAATAACTTGTGTGTGTATCTTCAACAGCAAACACACCACCATCATTCAAATATGGAAACATACATCTTAGTGTGGTTACTTGCTGATCCATGGTATGACCACCATCATCAATGATAATATCAAACTTACCATTTTCTTCCGCAAATTGTTTCCAGAAATTCTCATCACCTTGGTTACCCATAATGATTTGAACATCACCATCATATTTGTATGTTAGACATTCAGGATTGATATCAATACCAATCACAGCAGTATCTTCACCAAAATATTTCTGCCACATTTCAATTGAACCGCCACCGAGAACTCCTATCTCTAAGATTCTTGGTGAATTGCCAATAAATTTACTTAGATGTTTTTCATACACATCAAAGTAACCAGACCACTTAGTTGAACCTTTTTCTAAGTTCCAAAAGATTTCTTTTAGTTTCATTTTAACCACTTATCATTTTTTAAAGACCAAAAAACCATTCCTTTGATTCGTTCACGCAACGAAATTTTTGGTTTCCACCCTAAAGATGCCATATAATCACCAGACAAAGCGTAACGCAAATCGTGGCCAGGTCTGGATGAATGAAAGTCAACCATCGCATATTTAAGTTCCTTGTTTTGTGCTTCAGCAATTAATTTAGCTAGTTCTAAGTTATCTACTTCATCGGGACCGACAATGTTAAACTTAGGAATCTTTGCACCACCAAAATCGGGAATACGAATGTAATCATCAGGCAGATTAAGAATGAACATCAAACCATCAGCAACATCTTTCGCATGAACATAATGGCGTGAACCTGCCTTTGTTTTGCTTCTATCAGAATGGATAGTAAGTGTTTCACCATCACGAGCATAACGAATTGCCTTAGGAATAAATTTTTCAGGATGTTGGCGTTCACCAAATACATTCATTGTATGAGTAACGATGATTGGCATATTGTATGTGTTTTCAAATGCAACACACATTTCTTCACCTGCGGCCTTAGATGCTGAATATGGATTCGTAGCATTATAGCGGTCTCTTTCTTTATAGTCAACACCTTCTGGCGCTGGGCCAAACACTTCATCTGTTGAGAAATAAACAAACTTCTCTAAGTTCTTTAGTGTGCGAGCAAACTGTAATAGATTAACTGTACCAATTACATTGTCTTGCACAAACTCCATTGGGAATTCAATTGAGCGGTCTACATGAGAACCAGCTGCAAGATGCAATACTAATTGACAATCACCAATCAGGCCAGCAGTTTGTGGGTTTACTTCAGCTCGCAAATCATGGAATACAATCTCAACTCGTTTCTTTTGTTCAGGCGAATACTTCTTCATAATATCTTCAAGGCGATTCAAATTACCAGAGAAGTCTAATCGGTCAAGCGAAACAATTGTCCAATCCGTATTATCAAGGATTGTTTCAATCAGGTGATGAGCGATAAATCCTGCACCGCCCGTAATTAATACTCTTTTAGTCATTATATTTTTCCTCTATAACCTTTTTCCATTCTGGTACTCTATCATATTGATGAACAATTGTAAAGTCTTTTCCTTTGGATGTTGTAACTTTGCCTTCAACCATTTTAGGAGATTCTTCTAATAAGAATGGTTTAAACTCAGCAAGCTTGCTTGGGTCGGCAGTTGTGCCTAATTGGCAAGCCCACCCATCTTCCGACTTCATGTAACGAGCAACTGATTTATATGGCTCTTGCGATATCATAAAGTTGAATGTGGATTGATCCACGATTGGGATAGGACGATTTACCGACATCACGAATATCATCGCACATAAATCACGCATCGCATTTCCACGACCTGCCAAAACACCTACATTATAAATCTCATTCTCTTTGAAAATATTATGGAAATAGGGACCAAAGGTTTCAATGAGGTTCTGATTTCCCCATGGTTCATCTTTGTATTTGATTGATTCGGAAGCAAACATCAACTTGGAACCAGGCATTTCTAGGCCAATGTATGTTGTTGGGTCTTGCTGAAAAATTACATCTTTTACATCGGTAGTAATAACAAACCGATATTCATTATCTTTTAAGAAATTATAAATGTGAACAAATCTCTCTACATGGATTGGTAGAGAAGATTGGTATTCATAACATTGTTTTTCTTCGTTAATTTTGCCAGGTGTGATGACCTGAAAGCCTGCTTCTATTAATTTATTGACAGTAGCAAATGAAATATTAAAGGCAATCATTACTTTATCGCCTTTGAAACCAGATTGGTTAATAGAATTAACCCAATACTTTAATTTATCCCAGTCATAGTTGGTGGTTGCACCAATAATCAAATCACGCATAATATACTCCAATTGTATTAGTTACTTAGTCTTGCGGTATTCCTTAAACGAGGCAATCTTTTTAACAGACTGGCCAGGTGTATCATTTTTATAATTATTTGCTAGTTCATCGGTACCCCATTGACCTGCACCAGCTTTTGATAAAATATTTGGGCTAACTTTTTCTTGCACACTCTTATGTAGTTTAACTCCAGTTACATCTTGGACTAAACTCCATGCTTCTTTATTTTTCTTATGAAGAATAAGCGATTGTAACATACTTTTATCTTTAGGAGAAGCTTTTGAATAAAACTTTACCAACTCCATCATACCAATATTACCAACATAAGATGCTTCATTCAGTTGCTCTAGGGTATTATTAACCCACAATGTTCTGCGAACTGACATTTTATCCTCTTGTTAGATTAAGAATTTTTTGAATCTGTGCTTCAAGAATAGGTTTACGATTAGGCCATTTAATGATTGGTTGGTCGGAAGTCTGCAATAGTTTGGTGAGAAATGGTAGAACTAACTTTTCTACTTCGGTTAATCTGTGCTTGTAATGTTGAACAGTAACATCTTTCTCAGCAATTGCAGAATTATATTCTTCTTCATCGGTTGCAGTAAATCCAAAGTCAAAAGATTGACCATATTCTTTCATTACAGCATTAAGGTCATATTTAATATCAGCCATTATTTGTCCCAATTTTTTGCAGCGGTAAAATTCTGGTGACTAAATTCCATTCTGTCTACCAACTTAGTTGCACCGCCAGTTGTTTTAGATACTGCCACAAATCCTTCAGGTGATGTTACTTTGAATCCATCATCCGTTCTTACAAATGTGCCAGTAATTTGTTTTATCTCTTGCAGCTTACGAACAATCATCATCTTGGCATCATCAATTAAGTTCATCAAGTCAAACATCTTTTTTAGCTCAGCAGAATTGTTACGATAGAAACGCATTAAATCATTTTTCTTTGCGATTCGGTCTTTCTTTGTTCTATCTAGTTTAACGGCCAGAATGTCTTTATTTAATTCAGCTTCAATAGTCCTAATCATTTCAGTTGTATGTGTTGCGGTATTCTTAATCTTTTCACCAGCACGCACTTTACTATTAATAAATTTCTTAATCTGAATCTGCATTGTTTCGCTGGCAGCAATACGATTAAGTGTCATTGGATTAATCTGTTGAAATAATGTTCCCGCCTTAGAAATTATACCTGATATTTCTTCTTCTTCATCTTCAGTAAATGTGGCAGTACCTGAAGCATCAATGAATGAAGCATCTTTATACCAAACATCTTTTGTTACTGTTAAATTTTTAATGTCAATATTAAATGAAGCCTTCATGTCAGACATCTTCTTGCCTGTATATGAAGTATGAAACACGATACCCATTTGTGCAGCCAGCATTGTTTTTGCTAACTTAGAATCAGCTGGTACAGCATAGACGATTGTGTTTGGCTGAAAGGTAGCCAGCGTTTCACCATCAATCTTGTGTGTTGTGATATCGCCTTTTGTAAACATCATATCACCTTGCAGAATACCTTTGATACCAAGTTTTGGTAAGTAACGCAAAGCTACTTTGAGTTTATCATTGAGGCCTTCACCAGGATGATTGTTGTCAATATCAGCATCGGTATAATTTAATTTACCTGTTACGTTAAACACACTTTTAGTACCAACAAAGAATTTACCATTCTCAGGATTGGTGCCGCATATAACCGCTGGCGCTCCATCCCATTTGGTGGTAACACTTACTTTATTTGTGGAGTGGCCAGCAAGCATATCACGGAGAGAACGGAGAAAATTAATTGCTTCACGAGCACCAGTAACACCACGATTAATGACCTCATCGGCTATGTGTTCATTACTCAAGATGTAAATTCTTTCCTTCTTTAGATTCGGATAGAATTACATCTTGTTGGCCCTCCATAGTGAAGTCTTTGAATTTATACATAAGTTATTTTTAAGTTATATTTTTTAGAAAATCTATTCTTTTGTGCAATACTTTTTAATGTGGAATATGGAATATTAGGAACCATTTTGCTAAAAAATGATAATGAAGAATATTCTTTTTTTATTTTATTCATCTCAACTAAAACCCTCTTACTCATATGATTATTTTCACCAATCATCCAAGGTGTATTTTTATTCCAATTTCTATTTACCGATTTTAATCCAATCATTTTTTTGGTTTCTATACTATGTTTTTTCCCATACATAGGATTATTAAAACCAACCATGCTTCTTTTTGACCAATTTCTACAAACTTTTTTTTCTTCCTTATTTAGATGTGACCAATAATCTTTTAAATACTCACTATTACCACCAAAACCACCAGAAGTTAAATTATAGAAGTTAGAATCTTCTACTGCATTATAAAATTTAATCCAATAAATTTCAGCTTCACTAAGTTCATCAAAAGTTTTACATTCTTGTAAAACATCTCTTTTGAAACTCTTTTTGCCATATTTTTTGACAGCCTGTTTTAGCAATTTACCAGAGCCAATGTAGTTTTCTCGGTGTGTATTTTTACACATTCCAATATACTTTTTACCATTAATTTTATTAGTTGTTAGATATATGAATCCATACATGATTTTTCTCCTATCATGTATTTATAATAATTTCATCTTCAATGTGTTCAGATTAGCACCTTCTTTTTTTGCTTCTGTTAAGTATTGTGTGAATTTCATTTTATGCTATCTTTATGAATGGACCAAAAGTATCCATTTTTCTAGTGTTTTTCTTTTGAGCTAAAAAAGACATATCGGTTAAAAGTTCTTTCATTTGTTCTTCACTAAGTGTCACAAGAAAATATAAAAATTCAAAACCCATTAATTTACAAGTTGCATTTGTTGTAAAAGTTTTATTCTTATTCGTAAAAGCGTTAGTTACATTACTAACAAAATCTTCAAACGGCACACCAAAATCAACACCTTTTGTTTTTAATTTTTGAAACATAGTTTTGTATGTTGAAATTTTATTATTAAATTCACCTACATTTCTTGGAAATTTAGAAAATTCATTCTGAAATGCATTTTTTTGAATTCCATCTATCAACTTTTGTAACGCATCAACAGGAACTTTTCCTCCTCTAGCCTTTGACATACCTTTGATAGTAACTTCAAACTTCAAATTGCTTCCTGTGGTACTTTCAGAACTATTTGCTTTGATTTGAAAATCAAAAATTCCACCATTCTTTTTATCATTTGCAACAACTCTAACATCTTGTGTGAAAGTTTCTTTACCTTGAGGTATTTCAAATTTACAAGTAAAATCATTTCTAGGATTAACCTCAAAACCATCGGTTACAGTATCTATTAGACCTTTATTAGATTCTCTTAGTTCTTTTACTTTTACTAAATTGATTTCTTCAATATGAGCACCTTTGTCGCTTAATTTTAATGATATACCAACTACTTTTTCTTCTGTTAATAAATCTATCAATATAGAATTTAATTTAATTATTCCAATTCTAATCTTGCTTTCCAACAATTCAGGATTATTTGCATATGATTTTTTCATAACAGAATAATCTTCAATTTCTTCTAACGCTTTGTTGATTCTTTTTTCTATATCGGACTGTGAGCCATCAACAGCCCAAACATCAGCTGGATCCCAAGTATCTTTTTTTGATATTCCAAATTTAATTTTAACTAACTTGGAAATATAATCCATAAAACCACCATTTCTATCAAATCTTGAAAATTTTGGAGATCCGTATTTTTCAATTAACACTTTTTGTTGGAAATAAAATGCATTTAACCAATCATAATATTCAAAAGTTTGATTTTCAGGAATACCAAATATTTTCTTTAATTCTGGTAAATCACCTTCAAAGATATCATTTAATTGTGGTGGTGTTAAATTTTTAGAGTCTGATACACCTTTTGGCAGTTTGTATTTTTTATTTTTAACTAATGCTTGTGTAAAGATATAAGCAGAGCCTAACTCTTGTTGTTCTGTTGTAGCTGTTTTTGGTTTATCATCTTTAAATTCTAAATTGATTGGGATTTGAAGACCCATCTTTTCATAAAACTTATCAACAAATACTATTTTTGTATCTTTACCACCCCTAAGTGTTGAATCAACTTTTAATCCTTTTCCTTTTTGTCGTAACAAAGTTTCTAAATTTTTTTTGAATTCCCACCGGTCATTTTTTCTACCAACTTCAACAGTAAAATTCAAACTCTTAGCCGTAGAACTTTTACTTTTAATTTGTACTTGTTTTTGTGTTAAAGTTGGAAAATATTGTACAATACTATTCAACCAACTCTCATATGGTACTAAATTTGTTGCCATAAAATACTCCTATCAATTTATTGAAGTATTTATCCTACCATGGCTATCGGATAATGTCAAGCTCTTTATCACCAGTCCAGACTTCCATTTCAGTCCTTAAGCGACCATCTACCTTCAAATTCTCATAACGGTTGATAGCCTTAGTGCGCCACCACTCTGTAATATTAGCCAGATGATACTTGTCATAGTTCTCATCCTTTTCAATCTTATCTGTCTTTCCAAGAGTAATATCAATGTAGTTTTTGATACCATAGTTGGACACATAGTATCGCTTTTGTTCAGTTAGTGACTTGGCCTTGGTTATGGTTGCCATAAATCTAGCATAATCTTCACCATATGGTTTTAGTGCAGCCTTGGTCATAGCGATAATAGTGGTACTAATCTTTAACTTACGACTGCTGGCATCTTCTGGAACAAATGAACCACCCTCAATCTTCTCAACATACTCTTTAATATCGTCATATGGTTTGCCATGCATCATTGGCAGAAAGTCTGATTCAGTTGTGCCTTTGAATCGCAAATAGGGTTTCATACCATCATACTGTGAGATTGCCTTTGATGTGCCATACAGACTGGTGGTTTCAAATAGGCAGGTGTTCATCTTATACTTCTTATTCAGCATCTCACGAACCTCATGCGAACAACATATAGCAGCCAGCAATTTACCGCCAAGGTAATTATACCCAAACGGCTGAGCAGGTACAATAACAAACCCCATGGCAGTTGCATTGTTAAACGATTTGGTCGTTGCCGTTTCGTTTGTAATCACGCAGCCTAGTAACTGGTTGCGAGGCTTCATCATTATCGTTGGAGACCCTATCCGTATGAATCCGACCCACTTACCAGTTCTTTTCTCCAACACAGCCAGTCTTATATTTCTGCCTGGTGAAGATAGATTATTATGAGAAGAAATGATGTCAAGGTAAAGCGACCACCTATCAGCAGGCAACTCAATCAACTCAAACTCCATATCTTTTGGGGAAATAGTAAAATCAGAAAACAAATCTTCTTCTGGCCCACAGCCAGGCAAAGCATTCGGTCTTTCGGCCAGCGAGTTAAGTTTCTGCTCACGCATATACTCATCAATGCGGTTGAAGCTACCAAAGTAATCCTCAAACACCGAGGCACAATGAAGTGCCTGCTCTCTATTCAAACTCATAATGTAATTTTATTGTTGTATTTGTAAAACTTCTTTAGAAAGCTATTATACACCTTTTTATCGTGTTTGTCAAACAATTCTTTGTATTTTTTGTATGTTTCTGAATACCCATCAAGCCTAAGTTCAATTACTGCCTCTTGTGCGTAAGCATCTATCTCATCGGGGTCACCGTAATATTCCAATTCTTTAAGCAGTTCTTCATCATCTATCTTTTTACGGCAACAGTATCTTGGACCATAAGCACTACCTCTACGACTAAATTGGTAACGATGTTTCTTTTCATGTACCAAAGTTTTGAAGATTTCATTTATCATAATATGAATATAATTCTCATCTAATGAAACCTCTTTATCTGATTGCTTAAACATCAAATACATTTCTATATCTTTATCACCAAACTCCAATGATGGGTCATAAAACCCACCAATAGTTAAAGCAGAATAACAAGTATTTGTTTTATCAACAATTTTATTTACTTTAACATTATATGGTGATAACATCTTACGAACCCAATACATTATTTGACCTGGTCTTTTAACACCAAAAAACTTTGGCGAATAAGAGTGCAGTCTATTGTATAGGGTTTTATGCTTCATAAGTAATGTAAATAACCGCCCACTATGTATTTTGGTCCACTAATTGGTTTTAAACCAGCGTGTGGGTGTGTCCACATGGGCGGAAACATAACCATTCTTCCTGTTTGTGGTTTAACTGATAATTCAACCTTAGAACCTAATCCTTTTTTGAATATCGTTTCACCACCTTCTTCAACATCATTTAAGTAGAAGAACATCACCAAGAATCTACGAGCTGAAGCATAATCACCCACATCAACGTGTAATTTGAATTCATCTAAATCATTTGGTTCATATTTCTTAATACGAAATTCTTCATATGCCAAATCTTTTGGCCAATTCTTACCATCAATTCCAAATTGGCGCATATATTTTCCAAGATGCAATTGCATACTATCTAACAATATATTTTGAATATCAGACCAATCATCTAAATGTTTTGTAATATTAATTTCATTAAATCTTCGGTGGCCTTCGTAGAGAATCAACTCTTGTTGTTCAGTTTTATCTTCAAATCGGTCGATAATTGCTTTGCATACATCTTTGGTCAAAACATTATCCCAATAACTAATATATTCCATTATACTTTTACTCCCTCAAATTTAGAGTTAAATTTCCTTTCACGGTTACCAAAGGTATTTAAAGGTTTATCATCATCTTGACCAGAATCTACAATATTGGCTTGCGCTGATTGTTCAGCATCATATAACCTCATCTTAGCACGGTCAACACCAATTACAAATCGTTTGTATAGATTAGGATCACCATAACGATTCTTCAACTGTTTTACCATAATCTGATTCAGCTGCTCGAGTTCTTCGGTACTAATCAAAGCAAACATAAAGTCGGCAGTTGCAGGTAAACCAAAAGATTCACTCGTATCTTCAAGACCTACATCTGTGTTTGTAAATCCACTTCTCGTTGTTTGTGTCGCAGTTACAACTGGAACACCAAACTCTACAGCTAGACCTCTAAGTTCTTCAGCAATAGACTTGATATATGCATATGAATTAATACTTGCACCCATTTTAATACGAGCTGAACAACAAATATTAAGATAGTCGATAAAAATAATATCTGGTGTAAAGTTCTTCTTCAATTTCAATTCATTTAACAAAGCACGAAAATGTCCTGCATGAGCAGCCGCAGTAGGGTATTCTTTAATGATTAGTTTACCTTGTGTCTTGTTCTTTAGTATATCAAATTTGTGAGCATAATCTTCACGGCTAATTGTTTGTAATTCATTCAAATCTATATTTAGCAAGTTAGCATCAATACGCTCAGCAATCTTTTCTTCAGCCATTTCCATCGTGATATACAATACATTATGTCCTTGACTAATTGAACTAGCAGAACAATGGCACATAAACAGAGATTTACCAACACCAGTTCCAGCCAAGGCCACATTCAAGGTCTTAATTGGAAAACCACCCTTAGTAATCTTATTGAATAGGTCAAGGTCAAAACGAACCCTTGATTCTACTTTGTGATAGAAATCATAACGGGAATCAGAATCATTTATATAATCATGGCCAACAGAATTATCAAATGATACTCCAAGAGCATCACTCAATAACTTTGGAATTTCACCTTTGGCTTTCTTACCAGTTTTATCATCAAGGATACTAACTGCTTCCATGATAGAATTGTAAATAGCTTTATCTTGGCAAAACTTTTCAGTTTGTTCTATTAGCCATTGTTGTTCACTTAACTCTTTATCTTGTTGCACTTCATCCAAAATAGAAATCGCTGTCCGAACTTCTGATTCAGACAGCGTTTTATTTTCTGTGAAATTGATTACAAGAGCTTCGTGAGTAGGAAGTGTTTTATATTTTAATGCAAAATCTTGAACTTCTTTGAAGATATTCTTTTCATTTATATCTGAAAAGTAATCTGGTCTAATAAATGGGATTACCTTACGAGCATATTCTTCATTATAAATTAAATTCTTCAGTATCGTTTTTTCTAATCGTTTCATTTGCCTGTTTTGTAAGTATCTCTGTTAATATGTCACCCATGATTGTAACAAAATTATCATCTTTTTGCAATAGGTTTATGTCGTGTTTACCAGGATTAACAAGAGTATATCCAAATTCCAACACACCCATTTCACCTTGTTCTTTAACTCTTACTTTGCCATAGTGATATACAACACCAGCATACTCATCTTTTAGGATTTGTATACCGGTTAATTCAGAATCCGTAAAGTCGATAAAGCGATAATCTTCATTTTCTTTAGGCATCTTCTTCCTCTTGGAGAAGAATTGGGTCAGTTTCTCCCATAATGTTCCCATAAGCTATTCCATATTTTTGATTTACATATTCTTTGAACTTGTTAGACTTCAATAGAGGTATCATAAACTCATCTGTCTGAGTACCTTCAAAACGAACTTTATCACCAACTTCACCAGTATCTTGGTCAATTTTTGCATACCAACCAGGACTTGGTTTAGAAATAAAACCACCTTCAATACCAATATCAACAAGGCCTGAATACTTACTAATACCGCCATCAAATGTTACTGAAATAGGAATCTTTGATTTCTCTTTAGTGTAACGAGATTTCTCCACATTAATAATAAAGTTATAACCAACAATCTCGGTACCATCTTTCTCTTGTTGGCGACCAAGAATAAAGATATTATCAGCAGAGTAATAAGAACCTGTACCACCACCAACGATATCTTTTGGGAACATACCAATCTCTTTGTAAGTATGATTCACAACAACCATTGGAATATCTTTCAAGTTTAAGTGTGGTGTTACCATGCGGAACAAGCTTTTAACTTGTTTAGCACGGGACATATCGGCAACTGATTTGCCATCGAGAGCATCATCAACCTCTTTCTTACTTGCCAAATTACCAATTGAATCAAGGATAATCATTAACTTATCGCCACGATTTACATCTTGTAACTGTTGCATAATGTCAAACTTCAACTGTTCAATATCAGTCAATGGCGTGTGCAGGACTCTCTCCATGTTGATGCCGAATGTTTCGAAATACTTGATAGGTGTTCCAAATTCAGAATCGTAGAACAACAATACGGCCTCTGGATATTTGTCCATGTAAGCCTTTGCCATTAATAATGAGAAGGCGGTCTTAAAGTGTTTAGACGGACCAGCCCACATTGTTAGACCGGGAATAATTCCACCATCTAACTTACCGCTTAATGCCACATTAATCATGGGCACATCAGTTGGTATCATATCTTTATCTGTAAAGAACTTTGATTTAGATAGAATTGAACTATCTTTAATCGTTGAATTCTTTTTAATTTTATCCATTAAACTCATATTAAAAGGAGCCTCCATCAAGGGTTGTTATTTTGTTTTTGTGTATTAATTCGTGGTCATCATCAACATAAAAGGATTCTAAACTATTAGAGGGCTCTATGTCAACCTTTTTCTTCTTCTTTGCCTTTCTTTTAGGAAGTTCGATAGGTTCTAATTCTTCTTTTTTTATTCGTTGATATGTTTGATTTGCGGCAATTAATAGAAGAACGGCAAGTGGATCAAATACTATAATGATGGTGAAGATAACTAATCTTACAGCTTTATCTATAAAACCAGTATCATTCTTATCATAAAAGATTTCAGCAATATACTTAATCGGACCAATTTCTGCCGTTAATTTATTTTCTTCTGCCATCAAAGGCAACTTCTCTTTAGATAGCCTTGTTAATTCTGTTTGTGTTTCTTGTATTTGTTTATCAATCTTATTTGAAGCAGTAGTTGGATCACCCGCTCTTTTCAATAGGTAATCCAATTTATCACGAGCAATCTTTTCTTGCGTTTCGATTGTTTTCAATTGAACTGTGTTTGCACCAACTATCACATTAGATTCAATGTGAGCTCTTGATAGATAACCAAAAATGCCCATACTTGTTATTGCCATAAGTAATACGATAGCTATACAGAAATAATACCGCATCATCCGCACAGTAACAGACCAATTATTATACAACCAAGATACTGTTACTAACTTCGCAATTTCAAGGACCGAACCCATCAATATGATTGGCCAAAAAGAACCAGGAAATATCTGTGCAAGACCTATAACAGAATAAAAAGCAGCAATAGCAGATAGTGATATTGCTGTTGCAAAAGGTAAGAATATTTGTAGCATTATGAATAGTATGTTAGATTTTTCTTATGTGGTACATCAAATACAAAAGTTATACGAATACAATCTCCAATGTTTTGCGTACCATGCATCTTCTTATTATTAAACCAAAGTAGTGTGCCAGGTTCAACAGTAACAGTATCTTCGCCACAAGTATATTCGTAAGTACCTTGAATTGATAAATGAAACCTATCTTTATTTAAATAATATTTGCCTTCATCAATGTGTAAACCTACTTCACCACCTTTTTCTAGTGATAGAAAACCACATCGTTTGAAACCTTTAAAGTGCCTCTTTAGGAAACCAATAATCTCTGTGTGTTTGTAATATGCTGGAGTTGGAACACAAATTTCAGTATCACCAACAAAATCATTTATATCCTCAACGCCACCAAGAACCAATTGTAAAACTCCAACGGGTATATCATCATAGCCACGACTGAGTAATGATTCTATATGGCCGTCCATTTTCTTTTGTGCTTCCCAATCTTCAGGATATTGTTTCAATTGTGCCAGTATTTTTGACACATTGATTCCTGTTTTTAGTATCTTTATATTGTTCATCCAAAAAAGTCCTCTAATGAACTATCCTTTTCTGTTGTCCATTGCATACAATCTAAAATTACTTTAATTGGTTCAAGAAACGCTTTATTGAATTGCATATCATAATCAATATATTCATGGATGCCAAACTCTTTTGGCAACCGAACTGGATATGAAATAACCATATCTTTAAATGGATTAGGTTGTTTCAAATAAGTAAACTTCAACTTTTCGCCATTCTGAATCAATGGATATTGTTTAGTTAAGCCTAGTTGTTTCAGATAGTAATTATACAGAATAGCACCCTTAACATGGATCGGTGTGCCTTTCTTATACATTGTAATTTTATCTGAATACTCTTGTAAACCATTTAGTCCACGAGGAAAAGAGATTTCTTCTGGCGGTAATGTATTGAACTCAGCCTTAAAGTCAGCAATAAACTTATGAATATCATCTTCTGTTCCTTGCAACATAATCTTGATTGATTCTTTCATCTTCTGCCGAATAGCACTTGGCGTAGATGACTTAACCATTTCAAGACCCATAACTTTCATTTGAGGTTCATTATACTGAACGCCTTCGTTGTTATACACATTAAGAATATAACGCTTCTTAGCAGTCCAAATTCCTTTGTCAGAAAGACCTTCACGCTTCATTACCATCTTCTGTGCGTAGGCATGAACATAACTTGCCAACTCATCATACGATTCATCAATATAAGGTTGTATCTTTTCTTCACAGATTTTATCCATAAGAGAAACCACTTTCTGTTTATCTGATTGGTCTTTAATAAACTTATCAACTAATTCACCCATACGGAGATAAATCGAATCTGTATCAGAAGCAATTACATAATCTATACCAGTTGTATTCAAAATCTTATTCATGTAAGTATTAATCTTGGCTTCAATCCAACGAATACTTAATTGTCCGGCAGTCGTGACACCAAGAGCCATCCGTAAATCGTAGAAACGGAAATACTGACTACCCAAAGCACCGTAAGCAGAGTTGAGAGAAACCTTTTTCGCAAGTTGTAGATTGTCATATCTAGCAACAAGGTTTTTAATTTCTTTGCGTTTAATTGGATCAGTTTCATTTTCATAATCTTGTTTAGCTTTTAACATTAACTTTTTAAATTTACTTCTATCAACATATATATCTTCCAACATTTGAGGCAAAAAGCCTTTCTTGTCAGTTCGAAACAGTTGGCCGTTGGGAGTAAGTGTGCAATTCAATGGACCAAGAAAAGAAGTATCAATTGATTTATTCAACATATTTTCAACATTGACTTTACCAATTTCTTGTTCAAATAATTCTATGGCTTGAAGTTCTTTTTGTAGTTCTTCGGTGGTTAATTCTTTTACATTACGAAACATTATTTACACCACTTTTTTCTGTTTTCAGTTCTGGTTAATATTTGTAAATTGTCTGGATGATGTAAACCACCTTTTGCAATTGGTTGTATATGGTCTACTTCACACCCTTTAGGACAAATCAAATAATATTCTTGTAACTTTTTCTTTTCTTCTTTGCTTAATTTTGGAGTTTGATTCCTAATTCTAGCTCTACGCCTTGCTGCAATTTCATTTCCATTTCTACGTTTATGGTCCTCACCCAAATATCTACTTTTTTGAGCACAGGAATAACTACAATATTTTGAATCATACTTATCACTTTCAGTCCGAAACTTTTGTGTTTTATATTCGTTACCACAATATAAACAATTTACTAAGGCCTTTCGTTCTTTATTTTTACACTCTAAATCAAAGGGTTTCTTAATTTCAAATTTTTGTAGGTGTTTTTTAATATTGGCATCCGAACAACCAAAATATTCAGCAACCTCACTCCTTCTTATATTCTTGATAATAAACAATTCATAGAGTTTATCTTTGGTAATATTGTATTTCATTGATTCTTCTAATAAGTAACCACATCTACTTATTTAGTATTTCTCATTCTTAACTCTTGCATTACCTCTTTTTTTCTGTTTTCGACATAATTTCTATCTACAATATTTTCAGGACTTATGGAATACTGCATCATAAGGTGAGGGTAGAGTGAATTTAGGTCAAAGCTAGCAATATAGTGGTGCATACCAACTTGTGGGTCTTTAACATAAGCACCTTCAAATGCTGATGTTTTACTTTGAACAATTTTTGGTGGAACAACAATACCTTTCTCTAAGAGATAAGCATATGTCATTGAATCCCACATACGAGTTTGTGCAAAGATATCTTCATAGTTGGTCTTTGTATCATAGGCCAAAGTTAAACCAAGTTCAATCAACTTTAGTTTTTCTTCCATGCGAACAATAAGATTACAATCTTGAATGTTATATTCAATAAACTTTTGGAAGTTTTCACGATACAAAGCATGAAGGTTATCATATTCATCAAATGACAATTTACTATCACCAAGTTCTACATTGGCAATATTATCCAATTTATATGATTCTTGTGATTTGCCCCCTGGCGCATACCATCTGTATAGTTCAATATAGTCTAGTGATGATACACCAACCATGTCATACGCAATCAACTCACGATTGTTTACAACAGCCTTGCGTTCACCAATCATATTCCATGGAGATAACTTCTTAGTTTCTTCTTCACCAAGAATTTTACGGAAACGATTGACGAGATATGGTATATCAAAAAATTTGGTGTTCCAACCAGTCAATACATCAGGACAATTTTCAACCCAATATGCCAAGAACTTTTTACATAGTTCAGTTTCATCTGAGCATTTAAAATAAGTTTCAGAACCTTGAACAATATAATCATCACAACCAAATACAACTGTTTCACCTTTTAGAAAGGATATACAGATTGCTGTGATAGGTTCTTCTGCTTTATATGGGTCAGGAAATCCATTCTCCGAACCAACCTCGATATCACATATAGCAACCAAGATATCATCCATATTCCAATCGACCATGCCTTGATGTTCATCAGCGATGAAGGCATATTCATATCGAGTTTGGCCATAAATTTTGAAATTAGAAACTTCATTATATCTTTTTACAAAATCACGAGCTTCACGAATGTTCTCAAACTTCATCGGTTCAAGATGTTCACCAGTAAGAGATTTGAATTGTGTGGGTTTTTTGCTAGGCGAAAACAAAGTAGGCGAGTAACCTATTTTAAGTTTAACTCGCCTGCCGTCTTTAACGCCACGAAAGAAAATGTTATTGCCAACACAGGCAACATTTGTATAATATCTAGTCATTCATATATTATAACAGATTTAAAAAGTGTCTGAGGCACTTATGTAATGATTGATTTTTTTGGCGGAACTACAATACCAGAATCAAAAATTTGATTGTATTGATTTTCTAATTCTTCTACTGGTGTTGATATGGTTAAAATATCACCATAATTAAGTTTGAAACCAGTCCTGAATTCTTTTGCCCATTCTAAAAATGGAGAGAAAGCAACACTACCTGGATTGGTAGATGTTCTTGGTGGTACCGATACAACTTGAACGGGTTGCTTTACAGTAATGAAAGTTTCTTTGGATGATTCTGTTACTTCACCCATAATGGTATGGTTAGTCTTGAAGGTCACTAATTTTATTGTCATATTTTTTAATCTCTAAAACTGATTCGATTGGTTGATTGTTGGCAAATTCAGTAGCTTCTTTTAAAGTTGCGAATTCTTCATCTGCAACTTGAGAGCTGCTACTAAAGTAATAATACACTTTATACATTTACTGGTTCACTCGCCGGCAATACTGTTAAGGTAACCCAGCGTTTGGGAAATAGCATTTCACGACCACGAAAATCATTCATGTCCAAAGTTGGGTCTTGAACTAAACCAACAAGTTCAACCATGTTATCAAAATCACGGAGAAACAAGTCATACTTGTCAGCCCGTGGAAGTTTTTTTTCGATGGCTATTCTTTTTGCCAGTTCACGAATGTTCATTTTGTTACCTTATTTAATTCAGATTGATAAGTTCTTTGTCTTAACTCGGAAGAACTGAACCGATGGGTGCGAGAATTGTAATATGTTTTAATACCACGATTATCACAGATATCACGACCTGTTAGATGTCTTTCTTTATATTCTTCACCACAAATACGCATAGTGATGGGCAAAAACATTAATAAATCTTCTAGGTCTTTTTCTGTGTCATAGACAATAATTTCATCTACAAATTTAACGGCTGATAGCTGAACATAGCGTTCAACAATGGATTGGACTGGTTTGTTTTTAATTTCTGGTCTATCAATTGTTGGGTCTGTTTGCAAGCCAACAATTAAATAATCACAAATCTGTTTACATTCGGCAAGCATTAAAATATGCCCAGCGTGTAACAAATCCCAAGAACTACAAGTAAATCCTACTGGACGGCCAACAAACTCATCCGACAAAGCTAGCATATTAATTTTCCTTTACCTTTTTTCACCCAATTATTAATTGTAACCCTACTAACATTTAGCCTTAACGAAGCTTCTTTAAAGGATTCATATACAACTCCAAGAATTTCAACAGATTTGTATGCCTTTTTATTTGGTATCCCTTTTCTTTTTTCTGCGGCTTTTTTGTGATTTTGAAACCAATCAGAAGTTCTTTTTTCCGCAGTTTTTTTATTGGATTCCTTTATTCTTTCTATAACTTCAGGACTGTGATGGTAACCAATCCTATTATATGTTTTTCCCTTCTTTGAAAAACTTATTTTATTTCCCCACTCTTTGCGCTCCTCAAGAGTTTTATTTTTCCAATTGGCAGATAAAGAACTTGCTCTTTTTTTTATTATTTGTTTTTTATCTTGTTCTCCATAAAATAAAAGTGTATTTCCTCCGGTGCCGCCTTTTGCTATATTATAATTAGGTTTTAATAAATCTATATAATATATTTCTTTTTCATTGATATCTTTTTCATCAAAACAATCACAAATTTTATAAATCTTGAAATTAATTAAACCATATTTTTGTATGGATTCTTTAATAATTTTTCCACTACCATAATATAAGCTATCGTAATTTCCATATTTTTTACCGATATAAAACTTGTCATTAATTAAATTTATTACACAGTAGATATAACCAAACATATGAATTTTCTCCTATTAATACATATTTATAATAATCGAATGTTCAGTATGTTAAATTAATGTCCTATTTTCAATCTTTCAATCAATGCTTCAATCTCTGCTCGTAATTGAGCATTTGCATAAGGCAATCTAACTTTAATCCTGTGTAGGAACTTTATTAGTTCCCGATTGTCCATATCTATCTGTATCATTTATACTTATGTTCTTAATAAAAACTTTTCCATCTTTTTGTTCATATTTTAAATTATCGCCTACTTTCCAACCCATTTCTTCCATGAGTTCATCAGGTAATTCAACGATAGCATCACCATTCTCACAAATCTCCAAAACTTTACTTGTATAGGTTTTCATACTTGCTTTACCTCAATATTACATTTTTTTAAAAACTTAATACCCATGTCATCACGATATGTATTACGATAATACACAGAATTAATACCAGACTGATGAATTAATTTAGCACAATCTAAACAAGGTGCATGAGTTACAAACAATGCTGAACCATCACTCGAATTGGTGCTACGAGCAATCTTTGCAAGTGCATTTGTTTCTGCATGGAGAACTTCAGGTTTGGTTTTCAAAGAATAGTGAGAACCATCTTCATCTAAGAATTGATACTTATCATCCAATTCTATGTAGGTTCTTTTCTCACATTCATTTTCCCAACCACTAGGCATACCATTATAACCAATGCCAATGATTGTGTTATCTTTTACAACAACACAACCAACTTGTAATCTTTTAGCGGAAGATAACTGAGAATATACCTCAGCTGCCTTCATGTGAGCATCAAGATACTTTTTCTTCATTCTTGTTCCTGCTTAGTTTTGCTAACTTAGCACGAGCAAAAGAAACTTCAGCATCAATCATCATGTGTTTAAAATTGCCACGCATATCTGTTGGCAAAGTTGCCAATACACGCTTTGTTGATTTGCTTAATTTAAAATTTGAGGTTGTTTTCATAATATATCCATTATAACAGATTTAACAAAGTGATGCGGCAATATTGCTAGTTACGGGCTCTAGCGCTACCCTATCGTTGTAGCCGTTTTGTCCACGATTCGCAACTTAGCGGTCCTAAGGTGAATACTAATATAATTGGTCTGGTTTCTTACCAATATTATATTTTGTTACCAATTCCCATTCATGCTTTTCTTTGAATGAAATAATTTTGATTTGATGTAGTGGTGCAATATTGTCAATCATAATTTGTGGATTAACAATGGTAATTAAACCCCATTCTTCCAACAACTTAGCGATTGCATTTCGTCTTTGAATGTCATTTTCTGAAATATTGGATGGCTTACCATCTAAAGCAAATAGTTCTTTGAAATGCACGATGTAATACTGGCCTTGCTTATGTAAAATATGGCAAGACTGATATAGAATTCTTTCTTTGCGTGATGACACACCGATCCGTGTTAATGTTTCACGGACTTTTAAAAAGTCATCCTGTTCGTTGAGTGTTATTTCAACGAACTTGCTTAAATCTACCATGATGTTTATCCACCCGTATTGGTTTTTTCTTTTAGTTTTTGGATTTGTTCATCACTAAGTAAGCGCAAAGCTTCACGAGCTTTGGAATCTGATAGACCGTAGATTAATTTCACACATTCTATATCTTCACTTTTCTCAGACTTTACCCACTTGGCGAAAGGCCTCTTTTGGGACCTTACTGTATTTAGTAAAAAGTCATTTTGAAGTTTTTTGTCAAGAAAATGCCTACGATTCATCTCATTGGCGTAGATTATACAGTCTTTATGATACGATAGTGAACGATTAACCATGAATGGTATGTAATCTTTTTCTGTCAAATCATCAACTATAATCTGCTTTTTGTTTTGAAGTATGGCATTTACATAGTCGAATGGATTACTCATGTCATCATCCTTACTAAACCAATTGTATCAATAGTAGTAAGTAATAAATAATTAGCAACCATTCCAAAAGACTTACGGGTGTAAGCAGACCACAAATACATGGCACAACCACATATCCAAATTGGATATAGTATAAGAAGTGGTGGATTAGGAACTGTGAGAGCCATTGTAATAGAGCATCCAATAGAAATTGCCCATGCTAATAACTCAACAACAAAACGAAGCGAATGAGATTTCCAATCGTCACGGATCCAATCAAAAATATTGAAAATTATCTCATTCATTTGAATTCAACACTAATCATTAACTCAGTAAGGCAAGCTACGGTGTTTATCTCTTGGTCAGCAACAAATGCTCCCTTATATTGGTAGTCAGCCAAAATAAGAACGGCTTGTGGGATAGATTGTGGTTTTAAAACATCATATAAGTTATCATACAGTTTACGATAAAATGCTACAGCATCTATATCATTACTTGCAACCCATTTACGAATCGCACCAAAATCTTTATCTTTGATATATTTAACAATATCATTAATCGTTACATCAGAAATTTGAGATAGGACACCTGTATCAATTTTACCAAGTTGAGAATAACGTTGCAACTCATTAATAGCACGGCGAAAATCTGGAAAGTGTTTCTTGATTAATTCTGCAATAACCTTATCATCATACTCAACATTTTCACTTTGCAGAACAAACTGAACCCGCTTCATAAACGCAGAGGCCATCTGAGCCTTTTCGTTGCTCTTTAGTGTAAAATCAATAACTGCACACCGACTATGGAGAGGTTCAATTAATTTGTTTTTAAAGTTACAAGTAAAGATGAACGAACAGTTTCCCGCAAATTCTTCAATGAAGTTTCTCAAAGCAGGTTGAACTGATTCGGCATTACAGTAATCTGCTTCATCAATGATAATAACTTTTCTGCCGCCAGCAAGCGACATAGATGAAGCAAAGTTTTTGATTTTGGTTCTAAAAGTATCAATCAAACGACCCTCATCGGAACCATTTATGACCATAACATCACATCCAATTTCTTCACACATGGCTTTTGCAACTGTGGTCTTACCGACACCAGCACCGCCACTCAAAAGAAGATTTGGTATGTTACTTTGATTAACATATTCCTGAAACGGTGTTTTTAGCCGTTCAGGAAGAATACAGTCAGTAATACTTTTAGGACGATATTTCTCTGTCCATAATAATTGTTCCATCACGATACCTCATAATATAATACAACATAAAATTACTTCTCACTTAACCTTGCAATAACTTCAAGGTAACTATCTTCTACTTCATATGTTACTACACCACAATAAATCATTGTAACAGGAACATCAATACTATCTTTAGTTTCATATACTGCAATCACATGGTCAGGATTAATAGCAATAGAATCCGAAAGATTTCCTTTATATGAATTTTTGAAAATCTTTAACATATTAAGCCTTTGTGAATGTTGAACCAGTTTCAATAGAAACCCAATATTGTAATTCTACATCTTTATGTTTGAAGTTAGAAATACCTTTAGATGATATTTGAACATCATACGAACCACCAAATAACTTAGCAAGATGTTCTGTTTTAAAGATGAAACGGAACTTATCACCATTACCATCAGCAACTTCAAGTGCATCGGTGTGGGCAGAACTATCAGATGAATCAAAGGCAAGAACTGTTACTTTAGAACCATCCGATTCAACAGCAACTTGTGGAGAACCCAACACGCCAGCAGCTTTCATAACCCAATCGAAATCTTCAGCCAATAATGTGAACGACACATCAATGGATGGTAAAGTCAACTGTTTATCTGGTGGAGTATTAATCATTGATGGTTCACAAAAACGATATTTGATTTTACTACGACCTTTTTGGCCAACAATCTTAACTTCTTTATCACTAAACTCAAATGTTGGATTATCTTTATGTAAAGAAACCACAGATAAGAATTTGTTCAAATCATAGATGCCAAAGTTTGTGGGAATATCTTCTTTGATTGTTACTTCAGCAAGAATGTTCTTGCCTGATGACATGGTTTTTAATACCTTGCCTTGTTTGAAAAAAATACCTTGATTGATATTACCAAAGTTTTTAAGGACATTTAATGTGTCATTCGATAATTGCATAACATACTCCATATTGTAATTGAAACTTCATTATACTACATTCAATACTACTTTTCAGGCGAATATTTAACATCATGTTCATATAGAAACATTAGGCAACACATAGCATGAGCTAAGTGATTCTTTCCTGTTTCTTGGTCATTTTGTTCACCTTCTTTCCATGCCCAAAGGTGTCTTTGTAATGCATCAAAATACCTGCGCTTGGAATCTGGTACATATTTCCAATTATCAGGTTCATATTTCTGAGCACCAAATGTTAAAATATCAACTGTTGCTTTTAATGCAAGTGGTGGTAGTAAACCATATTGAGGTTTACCACCATCAAACTTGCGGCCACCCGTTGTGGCATTTTGTGATGTTTTTATAATATCAGAAGATGAAGCACTTTCATAGCCAGGTTGGTATGGTGCTTCTTTAACAAATTTTTCTCTTAAAGATTTAATCTTTTCTTCTTGAGGAATTTCTGGTAATATAAATGTTGACATCTTATAGTTTGCCAGTAAATTGTGCAACAGCTGGCATATTACCAGTAAATGCATATGTACCAATATGTTGCGTTTTCATCCAAGGACATAAGAAGATTTTACCACCAATTTTACGCCACATTTGGCAGAACATATAATCTTCACTTAGATATCTTTCTGAACCACCACCTGTAATAGATTCGGTAGTATCAATAACTGTATCAAAGTAGGCATGAATATATCGACTACCATCAAAGTTAGCTTGGCCAACATGGTCTGGTTTGTATTTAATCAACGGATAGGCCTCTTGCATCTTTTCGAATACATGGCGTTTGATTAACATATGACCAGTTCCAATCTCTAATACTTCGAGTGGATCTGATACTTGAAATGATTGTGTTCCTTTAACCACATTGAAAACATATTCACCCACCAAGTTTTCTAATTCTTTTGGGTCTAATTCAGGATGTGCTCTTGCAGCTGCAGCAATATTACTCCAATTAATAGATTTCTTAGGATAGGGACCACCAATTACATCTTTATCTAATGCGAGTAGTGCAATAATGTCTTGTGGTGAGTAGTGAATATCCGAATCAATAAACAACATATGTGTATAATCGGTTCGGAGAAATTCGTCTACCAGATAATTACGAGCTCTGGTAATAAGTGATTCGTTAAATAGGAAAGAAAACTTAGTTTCGATTCCG
>Ga0209499_1000565_pt1 | contig 27201 bp, 17 predicted proteins | sample C_130208_EF_Meta_FD_187306 | JGI IMG/M metagenome (GOLD analysis project Ga0209499, IMG submission 187306) | Freshwater microbial communities from Lake Croche, Canada to study carbon cycling - C_130208_EF_MetaG (SPAdes) (version 2) | ecosystem: Environmental > Aquatic > Freshwater > Lake... | reverse complement strand
TTCAGACCGTCCACGCAGGCGATCAAGATATCCTTCAGTCCTCGATTTCGGAGTTCAGTCACCACCTGTAACCAGAACTTGGCGCCCTCCGTCTGAGCAATCCAGAGACCAAGGACCTCCCTCTCGCCCTCCATCGTGATACCAAGAGCAAGGTAAACGGCCTTGACCCGAACAGCCCCATCACGAACTTTGGCATGGATACAGTCCAGATAAACGATGGGGTAAACCGGATAAAGCGGTCTGGCCTGCCACTGGGTCACCTCATCGACAACCGCATCGGTCACCGAGGAGATCAGGCTTGGCGATATCTCAGTGCCATACATCTCCTGGAGATGATTCTGGATCTCTCTGACGGTCATCCCCCGGGCATACAGCGAGAGAATCTTTTCATCAAACCCGCGCCATCGGGTCTGGTGCTTCGGGATCAGCTTAGGCTCGAAGGTCCCCTGACGGTCCCTAGGGATATCAATCGGTAACTCGCCGAACTCTCCCTTTAGGATCTTTTTGCTTCGGCCATTTCTGGCATTGCCTTCATCATTTTGAATGGATGCATGTCGATCATGGCCAAGGTGTTCGGCCATCTCTGCCTCTAGGGCCTTTTCGATTAAACGCTTCGTCAGCTGCTTGAGGAGGCCAGAATCTCCTAAGGGTCTTCAGGCTTTTGGTAATTTGAAAGCAGGCTCTCGAGAAGCTCCTCATTGACATCATGCTGTTTTTTGCTCATGGGTGTGTCTCCAGACAAGAAGGCAGTTTTCTGCCAATTGTCCATTTAAACAAAAATCAGTACACCCCCCCGATGGGATATTCGGGGATATATCCTTACGGTTGCTAGTGTAACTTAACCCGCAGCTTAAAGATGGCTATCGGTTCGATCCCTCCCCTGCGGAGCCTGTTCGAGCCTTCACGCTAGTTGCTTTTATTGCACCGGTTACAAATGATGAGACTATTTAAAATAGCCGTGACAATTCGAGGGTTAATATGAAGAGTGGTACTGCCGGTTTCTTCTTAGCTATGGGGATGTTTTTTTTCATTCCATCCGCAGTATCTGCTCCGCTTGTGATTTGGGAAAGCCCGGATCCCTTGCGCCTTCGCATTGAAAGGATGAGCAAGGCTAGAATGGTTACCGACCGCAATGGGGTTATGACAGTGGCCTTGACGGGAACGCCGGCTTCCATGCATGCGATCGTGAGAGGTTGGCAGTTTTCTGGGGGTGCACGATATAGCCCTAGAGCAGTCATTCAGGGAGTTGATCCGGCGACGGGTCAAATCCGATCAACGGTTGCGAACCTAGGCAAACCAGCTCCTAGCGGAAAATCTATTGTCTTTAATCATGGCCTTCAAGGAGTACCAGACGAATGGGAATCATCCTTTGAGGGGATGGGCCTAACGACGCCAACGCAGAGTCTTTTAGATGTCGTGGTTGTGATTGAACACAACAAAATTGTTGTACCCAAGGTTAGCGCCGCGGTTACGAAATTGGAGGCAAGAGCCGCGGGAAGCTCTGCGTATCTTAATTTGCCCGGGAAGGACCCAGACCCAAGTATTCCTTGGTCTGTTTATGATGTGGATGCCGCATTAACCGTGGGTTATACCACCACGGTTACGAATTCGTCGGGCGTTGCGACCTCTACTCCAGAAGCATTTATTCAGGTCCCAGCATACGGGGGAGCCTCTCCAGGGCTGCTGCCTGCAGTTGTCAGCAGCCAAGGAACTGTGGTCGTTAATATGACCACACCGGTCTCCGGGAGACTTTACTTTTCGGCCTATAACGGGGCGACTACTAAAGCCGCATGCGCAACGGGAGGCGTTTGTTCAATTGGAGACACCGGACCTGGAGGCGGTATTGTGTTCTATGATGCTGGAACACAAAACTCTTGGGGGCGTTACATTGAAGTTGCACCAGCAGGCTGGAACGGATACGTCATAGACCCCCAAGTCTCCTGGTGTGATAAGGGCTTGGGTCAGGCCTTGAATACCTCTACTTCCATTGGGGCAGGGGCGGTAAATACCGGTCTCTTGAATGGCGCCTGTTCATCCTCTGCATCTTCCGTCATTTCAGGCTTTCAGCCCACCCCCACAACGGGGACGATATGGTCGCTCCCATCCAGAGATGATCTCGCGAAGCTTTACCAACAATCTTCGATCGTTGTGAAGGCTGGTTTGATGAGCGGGAATTATTGGAGTTCGTCGCAGACGAATCCGGGATCGACTGATATCCAGCAGGCCGTCTCAGTCTTTGCGCAACAATTTAACGATGACGGGTCCAGCGTATCGGGTGGGGGATCTAACGGAAATTGGACTCTGTTTGATAAATTCTTCATTAGGCCTGTCCATTATTTTTGATGGTGTGATTTACCTCGGATTGATTGGCAGCCTGCGCTCATTAAGTCTCTAATCTGTGGGGTGAAGAGGTGAAGCGATATTTGCTACTGAGAGGAAAGGCTTGGATCTTCTCGAATGTAATTGAAATTTCTTCGGGGCTTCTGACCCAATAAAATCGCCGGTATCTCTACTACCGATTCCCTTTTATTTGGGTGTGATTGGGATGCGATTTGATGATCCTTGTTGAAGCTTGCATTTTTAAGGGCAGGCTTTTGATCGTGAAATGGTTCTGATGGATGTATTTTTTTAAAGCCATTAACAAGCTTGAGCAATATGTGCGTGGTTAAAGTGAATTAGTGGCCCTAATTAGAGATAACTCAATGTTGAAAGCGAAGAAGATGAAACGAAACGCCTTGGCTGGATTATCCATTCTATGGGTTTCCTTTTCTGGTTTATCCGAGGGGGCAAATACCAGCATCTATGGGCCTCCCTCAAGTTTCGCCAAGGTGCTGGCAAAGCCTTATTCCCCGGCACTCACCTTAAGTTCTGGTGGGATTACAACTAACCGGGGTAGGTATTTGATCTCGACCGCGAGTGCGGCATCAACGGGATCACTTTACTTGTCCATCGGCCTCCCGTACTCCGATGGTTCAGGTTATCCGGTTGTCTCCTCATCCATTCCTTCAGCATCAACCTACAATAACTATTTCTCAAAGCTCATTCAGGTTGTCGCAAATTCTACGGACAGTTCGGGGTACTATCGTCTTGATTCACATCTGAATCCTAATCAATCCATTGATGTGGACAAGGCGAACGGATACGTTCTAAAGTTTCGCAATAACCGGGGAAAGGCTTCTCCCACTTACGGTTATGTGGCGTTTTCCTACGATACAACGACAAACCTTCTCCGCGCGCAGAAACGCTATACGTATAGCCTAGCATCCACGACTACCAGCTCTAATGGGAATTCAATAACAACCTACACTGGGAGTTACACCGAAGATACCAGCTTCAGTGCTGCAGGCGCAGGCTATTATGTTTCTTATTCCGGTGGTGTTTTTAGTCTGACGCCTACGGCAAGTTCCGCAACGAAACTTTACCTTTTTAGCTCATCCGATGGATATGGTATTGCTTCGGGGAGTGCGTCTACGATGAACCCTACGGGAATATCTTATGGGCCCAACCCACCCGCACCATTCCCAACAGCAGTTTCTGTCAGCGCCATTGAGGCGGGCTTTAGTAAGAATTTGAATTCGACCTATCAGCCGCAAGTCACCGTGTCAGGCCCGAGTTCTAAAACCAGAATCTATGCCCAGAAATTGCTTTCAAGTATTGATCAGACCAACATCAGATATTCCAAGGATCTGTACACTAACTTTCGAGACGCAGCGCTAGCCGGTAAGCTGGTTAGCGATGCACCTGCCGACGGTCAAGTCGGACAAAACCTTGTTCCCTATGTCTACTTTACTAACGAAAAGGACACCAGCGGGGTTTATCACCCATTCATGAATGTGGTGACTTACACGAATCCAGGTTCGCCACATGGTCTTCTGGATGTTCCTGGACCTCCTTTTCTGGGAGCTGGAGGGACAACAACTCCAGTAACCCGAGCCTCGAATATTGGAATGTTCATCGCACGAATTCCCATGAGGAACTACGGCCAAGTCACAAATGTTACAGACAATGCCATGAATCCCAGCAGTCAAAGCTGGAGTTTGAATCTTGTGACGGACAGTGGTTGTGGAACTTCGGGCTCTTCCATTCCCACATGCCCCTCATACGATAACTACAACTACGCCAGTACTGCGGATAATGGCATACTGATTGATGGATCAATTATTTTTCCAACGTTGAATAATGCATTGATCCCTTCGCAATGGAAGGGTGAGCTTTCCACCTATGGTTGCCATGTTGGTCAAGGGGGCGGCGGGCCTCATTGTCATGCCGATGCTTTCAAAACGGGACAGAGCATCGTCACGCTCTATAACGACAGTGACTATGTCGGAAAGACCCATCCTCCATTAATTGGTTTTGGTTATGACGGCGTTGCCCTTTTTGGTGTCTATCGATCCAGTGCAGATACCACGATGCTTGGATACAGCACAGCTCTCGACAGTTTTGGTGGCCATAACCACGATGGTATCGGTTATCATTATCATGCACATGTCGCAACCATGCCATCCACATACAACCAAAATAGTAATGGATTTAAGATTACTGCCTCCCAATCACCGGTCAACGTGCTTCTAAAGGGAGCCTGGGCGGGAAATATTAACTCGGTACCTTTCTTCCCATATAACGCTGACTTCAAAACAAATAAGTATCTTGGTGGTATGTAATCCTAGATAATATTGGATTGGAGAATTTATTCCTTGTCTGCGCTCCCCATAACTGAGCTTTTGGGGAGCGGACGAATTCAATAGGAATAGTTGGTGTTCAGTAATTCGAGAATAATCTGGCTTTGTGTCATTTATCGATTTTGGGCTGTCCGCGTGTTCAGTAGCAGTATCCTGCAGTCACGATCCATCACTGCCTGAAGCTGCTAGGGTTAATCGCTGCCTATCTCTGGAGCCGCTGCTCGCTCCGCTCTCCTCAAGAACGATCACCGAAAGGATCGGGCGTAGTAGGCGCGAAGTGGTGAACTTCGGAGATCCATGTTTTGTCGCGAAATAACTCAAAGTATTCGATCCTGACGTTCTCAGCAAGTACTCAAAAATCCGCAGCCAGTGACTGTGCGTCAGCTTTGCGATACCATATAATGGTATTTCTTCAGGGCTTGTTTAGCTTGGGCTGCAGAGACTTCGTGTATGGATTTTTCATTCGTCACACGCCGTAATGGGTAGCCTTAAATTGGGACAAGCCGCTCAAATCAGAACGGCAAACCTTTTGAGAATGACCATTGCGCCCGGCCTTCTCTTAGGCGGCGGTATGGCGAATTCCTCAGAACCCGGGGTCTACAGAGCGCACGCGGCGTCTTCCCTTAGTGAGAAAACCCAAGATATAAGCCACCCGCCCATGGCGCCACACAAAACACGAAAACAATCATTTAAACGAGAGACGCACAAAGCCCAGTCCCGAAAGAACATTGAGCCAACCCAATCAATTGAAACGCAGAACGAGCCGTCAAAATCAGTTTCAGCCCGGAACGCCGGGGCTAAACAGCGTTCAAATCAGTCTGATACAGACTACAAGGCAACCTCCAACGAAGAAGTCATGGGGCTGCAAATGTTGGGTGAAATCGAGATCAAGGGACGAGCCAATGATCTTCAGGGAATAGCGTCCTCCGCCTCACAGGGGCAAGTCAGCAACGACGACTTCAAATATCGCCCGGTGGCCCGACCCGGCGAATTAATCGAGGTCGTGCCCGGGATGATCTCGACCCAACACAGCGGCACAGGAAAGGCGAACCAGTATTTCCTTCGTGGATTTAATCTGGATCATGGTACCGACTTCACCACATGGATTGATGGGGTCCCGATGAACCTCAGATCCAATGCCCATGGCCAGGGTTACATGGATCTCAACAGCTTGATTCCTGAGCTTGTAGACACCATTGAATATGGAAAGGGTCCCTATTATGCCGACCAAGGGGATTTCTCATCCGCGGGTTACGCACGGATGCTGACCAAGAACAAAATGACCGGATTCAACAACGATGGCGCCGGAGGCTATGCCAAGTTCGAGGGCGGCATGTTCGACTACTATCGCGGCCTTATTGCTGACTCCAAGCGAATTGGCGATGGAGATCTCTTGTATGCCTTCGAATACACAGGATTTATGGGGCCTTGGGTTGTTCCAGAAAACTCCAATAAATACAATGGGATGTTGAAGTACGCCTTCGACTTGGACGAGTGGAAAGTGTCGGTGAACGCCAAGTCCTACTACAGCCATTGGGTCGCCACCAATCAAATCCCGATGATGATGCTAGGACAGTCATTGACGCCAACCTGTTGCAATATCCCTGGATCGGACGGCGTTGGATCGGACGGTCGATTTGGCTCCATGAACCCCTCTGATGGAGGCGTGACCAGTCGCTACAGTGGATCCGTGAATGCCAAGACCAGCGACAAAGACTCTGCGACAGAACTCAACGCCTACGCCCTCTACTACGATCTCAATCTCTTCTCGGACTTCACCTATTTTTCTGCCAATCCCTCCCTAGGCGATCAGGTTCATCAACAGGAACATCGGGTCCAGGCGGGAGGCAATGCGGAACATACTTGGTACCACGTTCTGGAGGGATTCGACATGGAGGACAAGCTCGGCATGCAGCTTCGCTACGACGGGATACGGAACCTTGGGGTCAGCAACACCTATCAGCGAATGCCCGTTTTCAACAATGAACACCTCCCACCAAGCCTCTACAACGTCGACGAAACCAGCCTTTGGTTCTATGGACAAAATGAGACACGGTGGACGTCCTGGGTGCGAAGCGTGACGTCTGCTCGAAGCGATACCTTCTGGTTCGACGTTCAAAGCATTCAACCAGGGTTCGCCTACAACGCGGCCAATTCAGGCTCAACGTCAGCCACTATGCTCAGCCCCAAGTTCAATCTCATCTTTGGACCTTGGGAAAAAACCGAACTCTTTGTCAACAGTGGTTACAGCTACCATTCGAATGATGCGCGGGGCACCGTCCTTCACTATAACCCCGACGGGAGCAATGCCACACCCGTCTCACCATTGTCATGGTCAAGAGGTGCCGAGACCGGCGTTCGCACTCAGTTCATTAACGGACTGAATTCAACTCTTGCCGTCTGGTTCCTGCAAATGAGTGACGAGCTCGTTTTCGTTGGCGACGCGGGCACCACCGAGAACACCGGTGCGACTACAAGGCTTGGGGTGGAATGGACCAATTTCTATAAGCCCACCGATTGGCTCACCTTTGATGCGGACTTTGCCTTTACGCAATCCCGTTACCGACATCCGACCGATCCGGGGTGTGAGGGACCCAGCATCAATGTCCCCACCAACGGATGTCTTTCAGGATATTCCGTACCGAATGCGGTGGGCATGGTCATCACCTCAGGGATGACTCTCAACTTGCCTGAAGGGTTTTTCGGGAGCCTAAGACTCCGAACCTTTGGCCAGGATCCCCTGAATAACAACGCAACGGCTTGGCTTGGAACCACCAACATCCTTAACCTAGGAACCGGCTGGCAAAACAATAACATCAAGATCGATGTCGAAGTCTTCAATCTCCTCGACTCACAAAACAATGACATTGCCTATTGGTACCAGTATGGCGTGTGCAACACCTTCAGCACCGGTCAATGCGGTGGCTCAAATAATGTGACGCAATACAACAGCACCACCGTTCATCCCGTCTTGCCAAGGATGCTACGCGCAGGGATTACGCTGAATTTCTGATCCTGATTTCGCTGGATCATTACTCGTAACACGTACACTGTTGAAGCGTAAAGCGCTTTCGCCAGTTGAGAATCCGATAAATTTGAAGGGAGGGGCCAATCCAGACCGGATTGCTTAAATCGAGAAATGTATTCCCCGATGGTGCTTCGGGCAAAGCCGCACGTTTGAGCAATCTTGCGTGCTGACAGGGTAAGCGTTCAAGAGGTCTGATTAGGCAGCCTTTTTTTCGATCTGATGTGAGGCCGGTATTGAGTGGATGCGATGCGTTCCGTTCGCCCACCGTCAACTTTGGTGCGGCTAAACAATCAGATCCTTGTCACAGTGATGTTGGCGCTATGGATCGGCGCAATACAGCCGGGCATGGCAGATCAAACTGCTGGAACGGACAAGGTCACGCTTTACCTTCGCGAGGACATCAGGGCTAATCAGCCCAATCTTCTGACGCTGAATGGGCTTTACGATTTTTATCTTCCCTTAGGCGTGATTCAGGCGGGCGGGCGAGTGGGGGAGAGTGCCTCACAGGTGGGCACTTGGGCCTACAAAGTTGAGTGGATCTCTCCGAAGTTTTGGGATCATTTCAAGGGATCTGCCAAGCTCGTCAAGAACAATAACTATGTTCCTGACGTGACGCAGGACACGATATTTGTCGAGCGAATCATCAGCAGTTTCAAACCTTTTCAAGGATGGTTTTTGTTGGATGATGTGGGAGTCGGTGCAGAATCGGGCGTGGCTCAGATCTTCACTCGTCAAGGGAGTACGAACGTGCTTCCTAATACCTGGGGGACCCAGAACGTGGTCCCAGTTTATGCTCTGAAGTTCACTCGGGATGACCCAGAGGGCAAGAGAGCGTATTCGTTCATGTTCGCGAACTTCGATATTTTCGACCCGTACCCGAGTTCTCAGCCCTTTGTTCAGCTTGAAGGCTCACAGGAGATCAGCCGGATTACCTATTATGCTTATGTCCGCTATCGCTGGGATACGGCGACCGAGCAGTTCCACTCGCTTTATCTTACGGTCGGCATGGATTTTCCGAACTAGCATGCTGGGTTTGGGCTAACGGATCCGAACCTGGGCGGCGGCCCCTGCTATAGATGCTTCAACCCGTATCGTGGCAATGTTCGGAAGGGAACTCAACACGATCGATATCGATGCTCCCTGTTTCAGGGTTTAGCGCTGAAAATAAACATTTTGGCCCTACAAGAGCAATAAACCTTTACCAAAAGCCCCAAATGCCCTTAGTAGGGGAGCCGTGCATGAAATTTTCTGAGTGGGGAACAGGCTTTGCTCGGGACGTATGACGGTCATGCCTTGCAAGTAAACCGTCCGTGTTGGGCTTTTGATGTTGAACCCTGATGGCAGCAACGTTGTTCTGCCGTCTGGGTTCACTCCCAACGAAGAAACACGCTCATGACCCGGCTATCAGACCGGCCCCTATCAGCTGGGGCGATCACTGGCACTGGTGTGCCTTTGGTCTGATTGAGGAAGGTTAGGGGAAGCCGAGTATCCTATAGTAACCACTTGGAAGGTGGACGCCCATCCGCTGCGCCAAACTCCTCACGCGCCGATTGAAGGTCGGCAAATCGTCTTTCCATCGCCTAGCCTCGTCATTTTTGGCCATGGTCACGCGCTCGATCCCAAAGCCACCTGCCGAGAAGTTGGGTAGTTCGCCAAGGCCCATTTCCGCAAGCTCTATTTCCATAGCCGGTGTTCGCCTCTTGTGGTTTGCCGACAAGATATACTCCACCGAGTAGGTGGGCAACGCCGGGTGACCCGGGTGTCCCACGGGGGCAAAATAACCCGAACCATCTCCGGCCTTGATAGCCTCTGCCAAATCTCTGATTCGGATTTGAGATGGGCCAATCCCATACTGTGCAAAGGTCGGGAATAGGTGTGCGGCTAACGGGGTGGTAGTGACTCTTAACCTCGCGGGCGTCAAGCCCACGATCCCTATGAGATAGTCGAGTAAAAGTTGGGTTCTCGGGGTGTCCCCCTGATCGTTCGGCTGTGAGGTAAATGTCAATATGGTGAAGATAGGTAACACCGAAGGGATATGACTCAGTGCGATATCTTCAATACGCGAACAGGTTTGGAGGGTAAATTGGCCTAGTCGTGAATCCGGTAACCGATCGTCGTAGTTGAGCCCGCCGTTATATTCAATGCCGGAGATCAAGGGGACTGGCGCGACACGGGCATAACTGTGTGCCCTAAAGTAATCGATGGCTTGGCGTTTGACGGCCTCCGGCGTCGTGTATGAACCCGTGGGGGACGCAAGGACTGGGTGACTCTCGAACACAGCCATCCCCACGCCTAAGGCGGCGGTGGTTTTCATAAAGTCCCGGCGGGTCATGATTGACATTCAGATATTCTCAAAAGTTATCAGCACAAAAGAGGCGATGGGTGATTGGATGATGCCGCCCTAGTTTACGATAAATGACGACCTGAAAGTCTTCCTCTACGTCCTCAGTCCCCACTCTTCTCCACCGGCCCAGGGGCATAGCCCGTCAATTCCACATAACCGCGGCCCTTGATAAGGCCAGTCGCTTCATCTAAGACATCAACCGCACCCTCCCAGTAACGAGCATCATGACGAAACTCCTGATCGGCAAGCACCGGCTTGATGATCAAGGTTTCTCCACGAGGCCTGATCGATAACCGCCAGCTTGAAGGATAATCATATCCCGCTGGACTGGCCCAAGAATCAAGCGCCTTCAACGCGACGTCTTTTAAATTCAAATGCTGTGTGGTCCCATCGCCCGCGATCACAGCCCCCGAACTGAGGGGGTCGTCGCCACCCTCTGTATTTCGCATACGGAAGTACATGAGGTCCGTCCCATCGTCCATCTGCAGGGAAAACCAGTCCCATCCTGCCTGATGGGGGGCTAGCATACTGGTGCTCCACTCTCTATCAAACCACGCCAAGCCCGATACAGGGATTGGATCACCCGCTACACTCACCGTGCCGCGCGCGGTCATTCGAGTGATCGAATAGTAGTAGGAGGCGTTGCCAGGTTCCGCACTTTTCTGGCTCAAACCACGATCGCCTTGGAGAACGGGGGGTTTACTGGGATTTAATTCCAAATCGAGCGCGATGCCATCCTGCTGGGCCTTAAAGCGCCAAGGGTAGCCACCCTCCGCTGCCCCCTTGATGGACCAGTCATCTAACCAAACCTTGAAGGGCTCGGCCCGAGCGCCAGCTAAACCGACGCCCTCCCGGGAGATCCGCTGAAAAGAGAGATAGCGCTGACCTGCAACATCGGTCAACGCAACATGGGCCATCCAGGCATCCTGTCCCGCCCAGTGGGATGCACCGGGACGCTTTCCACGCTGGATCCCATGACGAAAGAACGTGATCTGAAAGCCAAAACGCCGCCCCTTGGGCCCATCAAGATTGCCTGTCACATACCACCATTCGTCACGGAAATCCCCATGGGGGCCATGATCAGCCGGAAAGTGGAATGACCTCAACTCGGTCGCACGCTCGAAACCTTGGGTATCGGTTTGATGCAAAGTCGCCGACACCCCCTCGCCAGGGGGATGGGGTTGGTCGCAAGCCGAGAGCGTCACTAGCAGAGATATCGCCATGAGAGAAAAGAGGAACGACATGACTTACTCCTCTCGTAAACCTTGAGCGGGTGACGTTCGCATGGCCAATCGCGCCGGATAGGCCCCCGCCAACAACGCCGCAAGAACAGACATGCCCACCGCCAAAATTAATGGCCACACTGAAATAGACAAATCCATCGTCCAGCCAAAGGAGCGCAAATTAATAACGCGCACTAGAGCCAGCGCCACCATCAACCCGAGTGGTAACGCCAAAAGACCGGCCATCAAGCCCATGAACCCCGTCTGCAACAAAACCAGCCCGCCGGCCTGCCAAGGGGTCAACCCGGTCGCCCGCAACACGGCCATCTCACGACGTCTCTCATATTGCAAAGCCATCAGGGCACTGACAATACCAATGAAGGCGACTCCCACGGCCAGCAGACGGAGGACCTGGGTAATCGCAAAGGTGCGCTCGAACGTCTCAAGGGAAATGTCTCGAATCTCCCGGTTTGAACGCACACTAAGAGGCAAATGAAGATCAGACAAGCGACGATCGAGCTTCGATCGAACGTCACTAAGATCTGCCCCAGGCTTGAGATAGACCCCCAAAGAGGTATGTGTAGGATCCTGCCAAAGCTCGTTATAAAGTCGGCGATGAATGACGATCAAGCCCTGATCAGAGCGGTAATCAAAAAAAATGCCCGCTACTGGTAAGGTCACGGAACCCTTTCCGGCCTTAATAACAAGGCGATCCCCTACCGCCAATCGGTGCCGCTGAGCATAAGGCTCTGAAATAAAGACACCCCGGAGCTCCGGAAAATGAGCCCAAAGATCTTTACCGTCGCTGTCCTTGAACCTGAATCCCGGTTGGTCGAGATAGGGGGGATCTAGAGCCAGCAATTCACTTTCACCTTTCGAGGTTGAAACAAACACCCGCCGACCGGAACTGACTCGGTCCACTCCTGGAATCGAACCCAACCGCTCAGCTAAACCATCCGGCAACGGCGGGCTCAATCGAGGGGTTGAGGCTGGCATAGCGATATAGATATCGGCTTGAAGAATCTGGTCCAACCATTCGGCAATCGAGCCACGAAAACTATCGATCATCGTGCCGACACCGATGCTCACGGCGATGGCGATGGTCAGTGCGGCAATAGCAAGACCAGACCGACTGATTGTCGCCCCAATACTCCGAACCGCTAACCGGATGAGCCAACCCCAAGAAACTCGGCCCAAAGCGCCCAAGACCCAGACCCCACCGAGTAAAAACACAGGGCTTAATAAGCCATAACCCAACAACAATAAGAACACCCCGGCAATGGCCGGCACTAACCCTTCAAGGTTCACCGCAAACAGTCCAGTCGCTACCAGCAATGCAAGAACGCCCATCATCGCGAGCCAGGGAATCGCGCGTCTTGCGGACCCTTCTACACCCGATCGAGCCCGGGTCATGATGGGTGAGGTCAGTGAAGCTTCAATCGCAGGCCCCAAGGCCGCTAGCACAGCAATAATCATCCCTAAGAACACCCCATAAACCAATACCCAGGGGTCCATCATGAATTCCGTAACGGTCAGGACAAAATAAATGTCATTGATCGTCCGCGTGACCATGTGTAACAGAACCCGAGCAGCCAGCACCCCAAAGCCCATGCCGACCAGCCCTCCGAACAGACCGAGAGCGGCGGCCTCCCATAAAATCTCACTGAGTAACTGCCGACTGGTTGCACCCAAGACGCGGAGCGAAGCCAAAAGCTCCCTCCGCTGCAAGACGGAAAACGCCATGGTGTTGTAGATCAGAAAGGAGCCGACCAACAAGGCAAGGAGACTCATGGCGCGAAGATTCAACTCAAACGCTGCCGTCATGTTCTGGGTTGCACTCTGCCGTCCGGCCGCGGAAATTAATTCCACGCCCTCTGGCAACAGGGCGTTGATCTTCATGTCCAGCGACGGGTCCTCACCGAGCACAAGATCAATTCGGTCTAACCATCCGACCCGGCCCAGCAACTCCTGGGCCGTGGTGATGTCGGCCAGCATCACCCCTTCAAGGACGGGGTCTGGTGGCATGCTCCCTTCGGCATAACCCACCAGGATGAGTTGGTGCGGGCGGTTATCGATCATGACCTTCAATTCATCACCAGGCTTTAGCCCCAATCGCTGCGCAGATACCGCAGACAGCAACACGGTATTAGGCTCGGTCAATAGCCGCATGCCTTCTTCACCGCGCGCAGCGTTGACGAAACGACTGCGGAGATTACGCTCTGAAAAGACATCAAATCCGATCAAATGACAGGTCGTTTCCTTGAGGCCGATATACCCTTCGACGGCCGGTGCAGTCTCACGAAGACCCGCCTCCACCCGTAATCGCGTGAACAACGATTCGGGTATCCCCATAGGGCCCCCGGTTAGATGATGGGTGTAGCGTCCGGTCAATGCCTCCATCGACAACGCAAAGGCGCGATGGGTACTTTTGGCAGCAAGGTCAATCGACACCACCATGGCAACACCGAGTGCGACACCCAGAATAGCTAAGATCAGTTGCAGCGGATGGCGCACAAAATGGCGACGGTTGGCGCGCCCCAAAATGCTCATCACTAGGCCTCAAGGGCCAATTGGCCATCCACCAGCCGGACAATACGATCCGCTCTTCGAGCCACTTCGGCGCTATGGGTGACCAAGATCAAAGTATGCCCTTTGGCACGCACCAATCGGTCTAACAAATCAAGGACCTGTTCGCCCGTCGCGGCATCGAGGTTACCGGTCGGTTCATCAGCCAAGACCAGTCGCGGTTGATGAATCAGCGCCCGAATGATGGCGACGCGCTGCTGCTCGCCTCCTGAGAGCCGATCCGGGTAAGTTTCGGCACGGTCGACCAAACCGACCTCGTCCAGTAAATTAAGCCCCGCTTGTCGCCCGATCGACGCGGGCGTGCCGTTTAATTCGAGGGGCAGCAACACATTCTCAAGCACCGTCAACGTCGGGATCAGATTGAAGAACTGATAGATGAAACCAACCTTCTGCCGCCGCCAAAGAGTCCTCGCTGGCTCACCCATGGCGGCGAGGTCGGTATTTTCGAAATAAATCTCGCCTGAGAGCGGGACATCCAGCCCGCCGATGAGATGCATCAGGGTGGATTTCCCAGAACCGCTTTGGCCCACTAACGCCAGCTGCTCACCAGAATGGATCCTGAGATTCACCCCACGCAGCACGCCACGCCAGGCCCCGGCTTCACGGAAACCATGGGAGACATTATTGAGATTGAGAAGCTCTGAGAAGGGGTTTGTCATGGAGGGAGTTCAAAATGAGGACTTGGGGACAGATTTCAATGCCCAATGGGGCATAACACCTAACACCAGTCTTAATATGAAGCTGACCCCCTGACCCCTCTAAAGTTCAATGGCCAGCAGGCCATTCATGAAGTCCTTGAAAAGAAATCATCAGGAGGACCCGGTGTTTTCCTGGGACCTTAACCTGAAGAATAAATGGGAGCACAACGACACCATCGCATGGGTTCTCATTTTTTCTTTCCGCAAGCGACAATATCAACGTCCCTCCTTGAGTAAACCTTGCAGAAACTCAATCCAGTGGACCACCTCTCCCTTCGAATCAAGATGAAGCATGCATCCAATATTGGAAGTCAGCGCGATGGCATCACCCTGCCCCTCTAAGCCTAGATGCCTTCTCTTTTCTTCGCGGAGGCTTTGAGCCATCTCAGGGTTCATCAAGGAATAAACGCCTCCAGCACCACAACAAAGATGAGGGGCTACACCTTGACTGACCTCAAAGCCGAGTGAGGAGAATAAGGCGGTAAGGCGCCCCTTGAGTTTCAGGCCATGCTGTAACGTACAGGGCTCATGGATCTTGAGACTCAAACCTTTGAACCCCGCATGATCGATGCGATGCCTGATTGCAGAGACGTGGCGCTCGATCAGTTCGAGAGGATCGAGCGCACATTGATGGATCCTCTTCGCATCCTCGGCCATCTCAAGGTCCTCCTGATAAAGGGCCTCAAAGTCTTTAAGCATCAGCCCACAAGCAGAGCTCGTCATCACAATGATCGGGGCCTGATCCCCCTGAAGCGTTGGATCTAAAAGGTAGGGATGTAAGGCCCGCATCGTTTTTTTGGCCTGTGCTTTCGCTGTCTCACTGTCGCCAAGATGATGGCCGACAGCACCACAGCAATCAGCATGTCGTATTTCGACGACCCTATAGCCAAGCTTTCCAAGAACATCACTCAATGCCTGATTGATGGCTGGGGCAAGATGCCTTTGAACGCATCCTTTAAGCAACAGAACTGTCCTCAAGGTCTCGGTAGCGGGCGATAGAGCGAGATTTAATCGCCGCGGAGAATGGAGATAAGACTGAAAGGCCGGCGGCAGGAAAAACTTGAAGCATCGCGCGAGCCGAAAGCCAAGGCCCAACCCGATCGGGTGAGCCATCATCTTCGACAGCATCACTCGGGGAAGGTGGGAACCCATACCTCGCGGGATACAGTCTTTCATCCACGCGCGACCGATATCAATGATCCGGCGATATTCAACCCCACTCGGACAGCTGGTTTCACAGTTAAGACAGGTGAGACAGCGATCAAGATGATGCTGGGTTTTTTCGCTGACCGGATGGCCTTCGACCATAGATTTAATGAGGCCAATTCGGCCCCTTGGCCCTTCAAGTTCAAGACCTGTGGCCAAATAGGTAGGGCAGGTCGCATTGCAGAAACCACACTGAACACAGCGGGCGAGAAGATCCTCCACCTCCGCTCTTCTTGGTATCTTTTCTTCAAGCTTCATCTTTTTACTCTCATGGGTCGGAGCCTCAACATCAGCCTGAAGAAAAAACCGCGAAAGGATCGAAGACCTTCAGCACCCCATCGTCCAAACGCCCACGGACCTTATCCTGATGCGTCCCCTGTCCCGACAGATTTCGCGATGCAAAGTGGGCATCAAACGGCATGACCCCTCCAGGGTGACCATGGGTCAAGGCCTCAAGCGCTTCAGGGTCCAAAAGCCCTCGCCACCAACGAAGGCCGCCATGCCACTCGATGAGCAACTCCCCGGTGATCGCCAGGGGTTCCACGCCAGGAGGGAGAGAGAATCGCCAGAGAGGAACTGCCTGCTCTTTATCAGGCTGTAGCGCTGCGTGCCTGTGAGTGCTTAAAGAGCGCCACAACCCCTCAGCTTCCTCCGGGGCCATCATCTTCACGGGGAGTTCCTTGGAAATGGCTAGAAAAGCTTCCTTGACAGCTTCAGGGCCCGCCTCAAGGCGAAGCGCCAACTGTCCAGCCGTATGTCCTTGAAACAAGCTGGCACCCAGGGGCCAGGGCTGACTCCGGGCCCGCTTGAACCAGTTCAGAGCCTTTTCTTGTTCGATGTCAACCACGAGGGTTAGACTAGAGCGGGGTTTCGGAAGCACTTTGAGCGTGACATCGAGGATGAGCCCAAGGCGTCCCCAGGAGCCCCCGAAGAGCCTTGAGACATCATAACCTGCGACATTTTTGATGACGGTCCCCCCAAACCGAAGCTCCCGACCAAGACCGTCCAGTATCCTTATCCCCAGAATATAATCTCTGATCGGGCCGGATCGCATCCGGCGGGGACCTGAAAGGCCCGCCGCAACCATGCCACCAACGGTTCCCCCAGCACCAAAGCGTAGTGGCTCGAAGGCCAGATACTGGCCCTTGGAATCCAAGATGTCCTCTAGTTCATGGAGAGGTGTCCCGGCGCGAACGGTGATAAAGAGCTCCTCGGGTTCGTAAGTCACAACCCCCTGATAATGACGAGTGCTCAGAATCGGAGCCGTCGAAGGACACAGAAAGCTTCGGCTGCCATGTCCCTGAATCCCAAGGGTTCCGCCACCGGCCTCTGCCTCGCGGATCCGATCAGTGAAATCACGAACCAGTCCATCCATCAGAAATGCTCAAGATTTGTGGGTAGGCGCTTTTGGGCGTCAACCCTTTTTCGGCCATGTTCAACACATCGACGAAGGCTTGGAATGCCCTTATCAGGGTTTAAGATGCGAAGAGGATCAAACACCTTCTTGAGCGCATGGAAGACCTCCCGCTCGGCATCCGTAAATTGAAGGCAGAGACTATCCAGCTTCTCGACGCCAACCCCATGCTCGCCGGTCACCGTGCCCCCAAGTTCGATGCATTTCTCAAGAATGGCATTTCCAAAAGCTTCTGCACGGGCCCACTCACCCATGATTTTTCCATCAAAGAGAATCAGTGGGTGCATATTGCCATCGCCGGCATGGAAGACATTCATGCACCTCAGCCGATAGTGTTTTTCGAGTTGCGCGATATGAGCCAGAAGGGGCGCCATTTGGCGTCTTGGTACCGTTCCATCCATGCAGTAGTATTCGGGAGCGACGCGGCCTGCGGCGGGAAATGCATTTTTTCGGCCACTCCAGATCCGCTGCCGCTCTTCTTCAGTCTCTGATACGACTAAAGACCTTGACCCATTGAGTAATAAAATCTCTTTGATCTCGGCGATTTCCTCATCCACTTCGGTCTTGGACCCATCTGATTCGACTAACAAGATAGCCGCGGCCTCGCAGTCATAGCCTGCATGCACGTAATCCTCCACCGCCCGGGTAGCCGCCTGGTCCATCATTTCAAGGCCTGCTGGAATGAGACTTGAGGAAATGATCGCGGCGACTGCATGGGCACAGGTTTCGATGGAATCGAAACTCGCCATCACGACCTTAGCATGGGTCGGTCTTGGGAGGAGGCGCACCGTGACCTCGGTGACAATCATCAGCATCCCTTCACTCCCAATGAGGAGCGGGAGGAGATCAAGACCCGGGGAGTCGGGTGTTTGTCCTCCGCATTCAAAGACCTCTCCCGATGAAAGGATGCCTCGGACTTGAAGCACATTATGGAGGGTCAAGCCATATTTGAGGCAATGGACCCCGCCAGCGTTTTCATTGACATTACCGCCAATGGTGCAGGCGATCTGAGAGGATGGATCCGGCGCATAGAAGAGCCCGTGGGGGGAGGCCGCCTCACTGATCGCAAGGTTCCGGACCCCGGGTTCAAGAATGGCGATGGCGGCTTCGGGATCGAGCGCCAAAATTCGATTCATTCTCGCAAGGGACAGGACGACGCCTTCTCGAATGGGGCGGGCACCCCCTGAGAGACCGGTGCCGGCGCCGCGGGGGACGATCGGTATCTGGCGCTGTTGGCAGATGTTGACGATCGCAACGATCTCCTCTTCACCGTTCGGTAACACCACGACCCTTGGGATCTCCCGATAGGCCGACAGTGCGTCGCTAGCATAAGCCCTCGTCTCTTCAGGATCATAAAGAACCCACTCAGGCCCTACAATCTCAACCAGGGCCTCGATGAGGCCTTCTGCATCTATCATGTCGGCAGGGTCATTCATGTCCGAGGGCTTTTTCCACTCTCAAATTAAAGGGAAATGAGGGAACAGCTGAAGCATGTTCCAACATCGATGAAGCGCATCAGTGCTTGGAGTATACGATTCCACAGGGGTTATTGGTGAGAGAGAGCCCTTTTCAAACGTTATTCAGTTTGAGGATCCGCAGGAACCCACAACCCAGGCGGCATAGTCTCGTGCTGAAACGCCGCAACGCCTAAGGGCTTTTGACTTATCGGGGATGGGCCAAATTACGCTCGTGAGGGAGGGGCAGCACCCCCCGATTTTATTTGCCTGGCTGACGCCAGGTCAGTGAGTTCTACGAACTGCTAAGCCTACAGCGCTCCCAGCGCTGAACGGCCGCATTGCGCAGAAAGGTTAATGCCTACGGCGCCCCAGCCGTCCCCGCTCGATCCTTGTAGCGACAACAAGGTCGCTTCACGTGACTCAAAGATGACTCTACGGGCTTTAGGGAAACCTTGCAGCTCACCGATGGTGAGCCGCCCGGACCTGGCCCTTCTGGGGGGCATAAAATCATCAAGGTCTCGTCGCTACGCGGCTGACCTTTGATTTTCAGCCTTGAACTGCTTGTTGAATCTTCGGCCGACAAAATCCTCAGAGATAGCGCAAGATCAGCCCCAGAGAGAGAAGCTTGTTGACAATTAAAAAACGGTCTCACCCCACAAAATCACTCAGACGATGAAGCACGCTGTCGAACTGGCTCCCTTGATGAGGCTCAAAGGGGTATATTAGTGGGTTATCCTTGGATCTAAACCGAGCTAATCAACCTCCCTTCTTTCATCATCCCAATCGAAATCCATCCGATGCATCGTGCACCTGATCTTTTTTCCTATCGGAAACACTGGGCGAAGCGCTTTGGTGTCGCGAAGCAACAGCCGACCTCGAGGGTCGAAATGGAAGCCCTTGGCTGGGATTCCTGTGACATCATCATCGTCACGGGAGATGCTTATGTCGATCACCCAAGCTTCGGTATGGCCATCATTGGCCGCCTCCTCGAAGCCCAGGGTTTTAGGGTCGGGATTATGGCGCAGCCTGACTGGACCTCGGCCGAAGATTTTAAGGCCCTTGGAAAACCCAATCTCTTTTTTGGCGTAACCGGCGGCAACATGGACTCCATGGTCAACCGCTATACGTCCGATCGGAGGATCCGCTCAAACGATGCCTATACCCCGGATGGGGAAGCCCATAGGCGCCCGGATCGATGCGTCACGGTCTATGCCCAACGCTGCCGTGAAGCCTACCGCGATGCCCCGATTGTGCTTGGAGGTATTGAGGCCAGTCTTCGACGGATTGCCCACTATGATTACTGGTCCGACAAAGTGAGGCGCTCTGTCTTGATGGACGCCAAGGCCGATCTTCTGGTTTATGGTAATGGGGAGCGGCAAGTGGTCGAAATTGCCCATCGGCTAGCGGCAGGTGAACCCATTCGATCGCTGGACAATATTCGAGGGACCGCCCTTCTTGGGAGAAACCTACCGGAGGACTTCTCCTTGATCGACTCCACGGAGGTGGATACCCCTGGCCCTCTTGCGCCCCCTGTGGATCCTTATCAGATGGAGACCCCAGGCTGCAGCACAGAGAAAGCGGGGGACCAGACAGCCCTTCGGTTTGAACGCCGAAGGCTCGACCCCTTTAAAACCGTCATCCGTCTCCCAAGCTACGATCAGGTCAAAGAGGATCCGGTCCTCTATGCCCATGCCTCAAGAGTCCTTCACCAGGAAACCAACCCCGGCAATGCAAGAGCCCTGGTGCAGCGACATGGCGAACGGGATGTGTGGATCAATCCGCCGCCCATCCCTCTGACCACTCGGGAAATGGATGCGGTTTATGACCTGCCCTATTCCCGCCAGCCGCATCAGACCTATGGCCAGAAAAAGATCCCAGCCTTTGAAATGATCCAGCACTCGGTGACCATCATGCGCGGATGCTTTGGTGGCTGCAGCTTCTGCTCCATCACCGAACACGAAGGCCGCATCATCCAGAATCGATCGGAAGATTCCATCATTCGTGAACTGGAATCGATCAGGGACCATTCCCCAAGCTTTACCGGCCATATCACCGATCTTGGGGGCCCAACAGCGAATATGTATCGCCTTGCGTGCAACGATCCTGAGATTGAGTCGTCCTGCCGGCGACTGTCCTGTGTCTACCCCAGCATCTGCAAGAATCTCAACACCGACCACGCGCCTCTCATTAAGCTTTACCGGCGCGCCCGGGAACTCAAGGGGATCAAAAAAATTACGATTGGATCAGGCCTTCGCTATGACCTTGCGGTGAAATCCCCGGAGTATGTTAAGGAACTGGTGACCCATCATGTCGGCGGTTACCTCAAAATTGCGCCGGAACACACGGAGTCAGGGCCCCTGTCCAAGATGATGAAGCCCGGGATAGGCACCTACGATGCCTTCAAGGCCATGTTTGACCGCTATTCGAAAGAAGCCGGTAAGGAACAATACCTGATCCCCTATTTCATCGCAGCCCATCCGGGGACGACCGATCAGGATATGCTGAACCTTGCGATCTGGCTCAAGCGTCATGGCTTCAGGGCTGATCAGGTGCAGGCCTTCCTGCCCTCTCCCATGGCCAACGCCACGACCATGTACCACACCGGCAAGGACCCTCTCCACCGCATCAGCCGCTCCAGCGAGAAGGTTTTTGTCCCCAAGGGCATTAAGCAGCGGCGGCTTCACAAAGCGTTTCTGAGATACCACGATGCCGAAAACTGGCCGATGCTTCGAGAGGCTCTTAAGAAAATGGGTCGGGCCGATCTGATCGGAAATGGCAAACACCACCTGATTCCATCTTGGCAACCCGCAGGAACGGGCATCACGCCGGAGGGCCGGCGCAATCAACGTCCCAGCCGCCCGGCCCTCACCCAACATACGGGCCTTCCCCCTCGGGGCAGCATGAGCCCTCGCCCCAAGGTGAAGCGTTGATGACGCTCAAGGCGTCTATCCTTGGCATAATGCCGTTATTGATGATCTGATTCAAAGGGAGGAGCCCTCATGTGGGATTTTGATTTCTTGGCTGCCATCCGCTCTATCGAGAAGTCGATGGCCTATGTGCTTTACCGGATGCTACTTTGCCTGGGGGTGGCCCTTGGCTATCTCTTCGCGACACTGGCCGGTGCCGGAACCCTGGTTGGTTTCGGCTCCTTAGCAAAAAATGCCAGCTCACTGGGGCCTTTCGGTGCCGTGGTGGGTTTTATCCTATTTGCTGCCCTCATGGTCCACATTCGCCCTCTCTGGCTGAATGCCGTCAAGATACCGCAGCTGGGTCTTCTTGTTGATCAGTTCAAAGGCAAGCCGCTTCCGACGGGGAAAGCTCTGGTCGATTATGCGAAGGAAAGACAGTGGGCCGCTTATCCCAGCACCGCTAAAATGTTCGAGCTGGATGAGGCGATTCGAAAGGTACTGTCCGATATGGTGACCCTCGTCTCTTGCCCCAAGCTCGAGGCTCAAAACCCAACGGTTCGTCAGCTCTGCACTCGCCTGATTCAGGCGCTATCAAGGCAAAATCACCAAACCCTCCTCGCCTGGCACTTCCAAAGGCAACTGGAAAATCCCTGGCGAAGTGCTCTAGAGGGCTTAGCTGTTCATCAGTCGCATTTTTTTACCCTCACCAAAAACCGTGCCGTGGTCACTGCATTTGCCTGGCTCGGCTTTGTGGCCGCTTACCCCCTGGTCCTCGGCGGCATTGAAATTTTGATCGATGGTATCCCCATTAAGATGTCATTCTGGCCAGAAGTTTTTGCCGGCGTCTTTGCTTGGGCGATCAAAGCCGCCATTCTTTGATGCGATTGCAGAAGCCGCCATGATTGATGTCTTCTTTCCTCTTGCCAAGAAAGAAGCTGGACAAATAAGCGACGTCCCGCTCAAAAATCATTCTGAAGCCTACCGCGCCATGGATATCAAGGCGGGCGCTCCCCTTGAATAAGAAAGATACCCCCCCACCGCCATGCCCCCATCTTGCCCCAGAGGCCTTAATCACTTATATTTCCATCGTTTACGGAAAGGCGGGCTGATCCCATGCGAGTAATTCAAGAAGCACTGACATTCGATGATGTCCTTCTGATCCCGGCTCATTCAACCGTTCTGCCGAGAGATGTCAGCCTGACCACCCAGCTGACCAGGACCATTACTCTCAACATTCCCCTGCTCTCCGCTGCCATGGATACGGTGACCGAAGGGCGTCTTGCCATCACGATCGCCCAAGAGGGCGGCATCGGGATCATCCACAAGAATATCAGCGTGGATCGGCAGGCTTACGAGGTGAGTACCGTCAAAAAATACGAAAGTGGCGTGATCAAGGATCCGATTACGGTATCTCCTGATGCCACCATTCGGGATGTCCTCGAATTAACTCGCGCCAAGGGCATCTCCGGTGTCCCAGTGGTCGACAAGGGCGACCTGGTTGGCATTGTCACCAGCCGAGATCTTCGCTTTGAAACACGTCTCGATGAAGCGGTCTCAAAAGCTATGACGCCCAAGGAAAAGCTCATTACCGTTCGTGAAGGGGCTAGTAAAGAAGAAGCCATTCGCCTTCTCCATCAGCACCGCATCGAAAAGATCCTCGTAATCAATGATCGCTTTCAGCTCCGCGGCATGATCACCGTCAAGGACATCCAAAAATCGAAAGATTACCCTCAGGCCTGCAAGGATGAACAAGAGCGCCTCCGGGTGGGTGCCGCCGTTGGAACCGGTGCGGGGACTGAGGAACGGGTTGAGGCCTTGGCTGCGGCCGGCGTTGATCTGGTGGTCGTTGATACGGCCCACGGACATTCACAAGGTGTTCTCGATCGGGTCCGCTGGGTCAAATCGAATTTCCCTTACATCCAGGTGATCGGCGGCAATATTGCGACCGGTGAAGCCGCGAGGGCCCTCGTAGAAGCCGGCGCCGATGCCGTCAAGGTTGGCATCGGCCCCGGCTCCATCTGCACAACCCGCATCGTTGCGGGTGTTGGCATCCCCCAGATCACGGCCGTCTCAAACGTCGCAGATGCGCTTCATGGAACCGGCGTTCCTTTGATCGCCGATGGCGGCATCCGGTATTCGGGCGATGTCGCCAAGGCCCTAGCGGCCGGGGCATATGCCGTCATGCTTGGCGGCCTTTTTGCCGGCACCGAAGAAGCCCCAGGTGAGGTTGAGCTCTACCATGGACGCTCTTATAAAACCTATCGCGGCATGGGATCCTTGGGCGCCATGTCGCAGTTACAAGGGTCCAGCGATCGTTATTTTCAGGAAAGTACAGAAGCTGAAAAGTTGGTTCCCGAGGGCATTGAAGGTCGAGTCCCCTACAAAGGCTCCATGGTCTCCATCCTCCATCAACTGGTCGGCGGGGTGCGCTCTGCGATGGGCTACACCGGCTGCAGAACCATCGAAGAGATGCGAAACAAGGCAAGCTTCGTCAGGGTCACTGCGGCCGGGATTCGTGAAAGCCATGTCCACGATGTCACCATCACCAAGGAAGCCCCCAACTACTCGATGGATTAATCTTCCTTTGGATCCACCTCACTCGAGGGGGGAGATCCCATCAGGCCCTCATCGGGCCTCCCATCTCAAAGTCTAAGTGCCTCCCGATTGCATGCAAAATATTCACGCTCACAAAGTCCTCATTCTTGATTTTGGCTCCCAGTACACCCAGCTGATCGCCCGACGAGTCCGCGAAATCGGGGTTTATTGCGAAATTCACCCCTGGGACTGTAACGAGAACTACATTCGTGACTTTATGCCTCAAGGCATCATCCTCTCAGGGGGACCTGAAACCGTCACGGAAACGGATACCCCCCGTGCCCCAGCGCTGGTTTTTTCTCTGGGTGTGCCGGTTCTTGGAATCTGCTATGGGATGCAGACCATGGCCATTCAGCTTGGAGGTCTGGTCGAAGCTTCCGATCATCGTGAATTTGGTTACGCAGAAGTTCGTGCGCGGGGACACTCGAGGCTTTTAACTGACATTGAGGACCACACCTCTTCTGAGGGCTATGGCCTTTTGGATGTATGGATGAGCCATGGGGATCAGGTCACCCTCCTCCCCGAAGGATTTAAAACAATCGCCTCTACGGCAACGGCCCCTATTGCCGGCATGGCGGATGAGGCGCGCGGCTTCTACGCCCTTCAATTTCATCCGGAAGTGACCCATACCCGCCAGGGTCTTCGCTTACTCAAGCGCTTCATCAGCGATATTTGCGGCTGCGAAGCCCTTTGGACCACGCAGAATATCATTGAGGACAACCTCAAGAACCTCAAAAACCTCCTAGGAAATGATGAGGTTATCCTCGGACTTTCAGGGGGCGTTGATTCTTCGGTCGTCGCCGCCCTACTCCATCAAGCGATTGGCGATCAACTGACCTGCGTCTTCGTGGATACGGGACTTCTTCGCCTCAACGAAGGGGATCAGGTCATGGCGACCTTTGCTCAGCACATGGGGGTCCATGTGATTCGAGTCGACGCCGAAGAACGCTACCTCAAGGCCCTTAAGGGCGTGATCGACCCCGAGCAGAAGAGGAAGATCATTGGTCGGCTCTTCGTTGAAATTTTTGATGAGGAAGCCGCCAAACTGAAAGATGCGAGATGGCTGGCTCAGGGCACTATTTATCCTGATGTCATCGAATCCGCTGGCTCTAAAACTGGTAAGGCCCATATCATCAAGTCACACCATAATGTCGGGGGACTTCCTGACAACATGAAGCTCAAGTTAGTTGAACCCTTAAGGGAACTCTTCAAAGATGAGGTTCGCAGCATGGGTCTCGAACTGGGTCTCCCTTCAGAGATGATTCATCGTCATCCATTTCCAGGGCCCGGACTCGGAGTCCGCATTCTGGGGGAAGTTCAAAAACCCTTTGCAGACCTCCTCCGGAAGGCGGATGCCATCTTCATCGAAGAACTCTATCGGCATGACCTCTACGAAAAAACCAGCCAGGCGTTTGCCGTCTTCTTGCCGGTTAAATCCGTCGGGGTCATGGGGGATGGTCGGCGCTATGACTATGTGATCGCACTCAGGGCCGTTGAAACCATCGACTTCATGACCGCTCGCTGGGCGCATCTCCCATATGACTTCCTAGATCTGGTCTCACGCCGGATCATCAACGAAGTCCCTGGAATCTCGAGAGTGACCTATGACATTTCAGGAAAACCACCAGCAACCATAGAGTGGGAATAACGGCTCTCTTCCGAATTGTGTGGAAAGGTGGTCATGCCGGGGTCTTATTCAAGGAGGGGTTAGCCGGCAGATCGGTTAATTTCCCCGTGGTCAGAAAGATGATGTTGGTCAGGCTTCGGAGTGATTGGAATCCTCGCGCTCTGACGATGGCCGCTTGAATCTGACTGTTGATGTTTTTAGCGATGGCGTTGCTGGCTCCCACGCGGTAGGCAGCGAGGATTCCTGGAAGGTGTAATTTCAGCGTATTACCCAATCGCTTGAAAGGCGGCTGCTCCTGGCCCAAGAGATCCAAGAGCGGTACAAGGATTCAGGATCTGGCCGTTTCGGCATAGCTGATGGATTTCCTTGCTCCACTTTTTCTCCTGACTCTTGCTGGCCGGCAGTGGCGCATCCGCATCACCCACCAGATCGGCGGCGATGGCACGGATGTCGTAAGTCAGGCCACGTCTTCGGAGAAGCGCCGGATGACGCCATAGGCCTTCGACAAGGACGTGCCACCCTTGAACACCAAGTGGTCAGCGTAAGGGCCGGCAAAGAGGTGCCGCAGCGACCAGACTACCCAAATGTCTTTTTCCAGCAGATGGGGCAGCAGGCCCGATGTGTTCGCTGCGAGGTCGAGCGCCTCCAGGCATTCGGCGGTGGAGAGCTGGAAGAATTCAGCCATAGGCCACAAGGGCGCTGATCTCTTGGGCCATCCACGTCGGCAGGCGCGACCGCGCCGACGCTACTTCTTTCAGTTCGGACGGTGGCAGTTTGGCGCGCAGCTTCTGGATCGCTTCCCCGGCTTTTTCCGGGCCCAGCCAAGCCAGTGCCCGCACCACCTCGCCTGCAGCTCGCCCAGGGAAAATCAGTTGCCAAATTGGCGCGTGTCGGAACTCGATCATCTGCGCACCCAATTTCAAGCGGCGGCTGGGGCCGGACGTGAGATAGACCGCTCGCATTGGGACCTGCGTGGTCAGGCCTAGCGCGTTGGCGGCGGCGGCACCGTGCGACACGATGGTTTCCCCGCGCTGGTTTGCCAAGCCTTCGACCATCTTGACGACCGACGGTGCGCGGGTGCCGAAGCGGCTTTCGACGGGCAGGACATAGATGCCGCGACCGGCGCGCAATAGGGCGCCGCGCTGCACAAGGCGGGACAATACTTGATCCACGGCTGCACGACTACCCAGGTGCAACAGTTCTTTGGCGACCAAAGGCGTGCCCTCCGGCGCTCCGGTGGCGTGTTCCAAGATTTGTTTGGCGAGGGTCTGCATGGCGATATCTCCTGACTGGAAGAAGTATGAGGCATTTTCTGACACTTTTCAAGTCCCAAAGCTCGGGAGAGTAGAGTCGAACGCAAGAGTGAGTTGTTGTCGCAGGCGTGCCGTTGACCTTGGATTTCATGATTTGGAACACTCTCGATGTATATGGTTTG
>Ga0209499_1000563_pt1 | contig 27249 bp, 29 predicted proteins | sample C_130208_EF_Meta_FD_187306 | JGI IMG/M metagenome (GOLD analysis project Ga0209499, IMG submission 187306) | Freshwater microbial communities from Lake Croche, Canada to study carbon cycling - C_130208_EF_MetaG (SPAdes) (version 2) | ecosystem: Environmental > Aquatic > Freshwater > Lake... | reverse complement strand
TGCAGCCTTAAGTAAAGGCTTACTTGCGGCTGGAAACTGGTCAGCAGGGTTAGCCCATCGTAGGATGACAGGAATAATAGATGCCATGCCTGATGCAAACAACGCCTTAACACTGGTGTTACCCATTGTGTACTGGGCTACAACAGCAGCCACAAATGCACGTGCGTATGTACCTAGGATTGTGTATACCTTTGGTGAGATGTTGAACTTCATTACTTGCTCCATTTCGGTGTGCCAAACCCAACAATAAATGCTGTGAGTTTGCGCTTGTTGTCTTTCTTGTAAGCGCGTATGCGCTCTGCTACTTCTCCACCATTTGCCTGAGACCCTTTGGTCTTATGCTCTGGTGAGGTGTTGCCCTCAATGGTAGTAACTGTCCCATCAAGATTGTCTTTGACTACAATACCAACGTGCTCCACAGGAGCACCGCCTGTTACAAAGTCAAAGAAAACTATATCGCCAGGCTTAGGCTTGGCAGTTGCAGCATTAGCCCATGTTCCAATACCTTGGAATGCAGAGACACCTGCTGGTGTATAAACCACATTAGGCATTTGTTGCTTTACCTGTGCAGCACACCACATAATAAATGAACCGCACCATGGCTGACCATTGTGTTTAGTAAACTCACCATACTTAGTAAGGTTGTTCCCTGTTTCTGCAGTGCCTACTTCTTTCTGGGCTACTGCAAGAAAGTCATCAATCTTAGTCATCATCTTCCCATTCACTTGGGTCAATGTCTGGGGTAGGTAATCCCCATGATGGTTCAGGTAATATGAATCCCATTGCTGCCATTACTGTTCCGCCTTTGCTTTCATAACTTCAACATCAATTTTTATAATGTTTTGATTTTCAATCAGTTGGTCTACTTTGTTAATCAAACCAGTATGCCCATCATTGTATAAAGCGTATTCAATTCTGCTTAACTTATCTTTAAGTTCATCTGTATATGTACGGATTGTGTGTCTGGCTACCATTGATATACCAGCAAGCACTGCCGCTGTTACAAAGAAATAAGAATATACAATTGTTGCTACATCTGATGACATGTCGGGTTTATACCGTTCTAATTGTTAAAGAAATTACACCGCCAAAGCCTGTGAGTTTCTTATCGGGAGGGGTAGTGTCAGTAAATAGCACCTCTTCAATGAGGCATTGCTGGATTTCTCCAGTACGAAAGTCTTGCCAAGTAACAATGTCACCTGCTGCTTCTGCATCTTCTAGTGCTGCTAGGCGTATGTACGCCCTGCCTTCATATCCAACTGTTGAGTTGTATTTATCTGACTCAGTGTCATAGTTCAACAGTGGAATCTTAACTATACGCTCACGTGGTGAGGCAGGTACTGCCTTTAACTGATAGCCCTTAAAGACAGGACCAGTAGAAGTATCAGTTGCATCTCTATACAAAGTAAAGCGCAGACCAAGCGCATCTTGTGCGCCAGTAGGCTGAGTAATAGCAGACTCAGGAGTACCAATGGCTACGTCATATGAGTTGACATCATAAAGATTACCGCTAAGGTCACGGCTAGCAATAGACATAGACCCTTTACTAAAGTCACCACGTCCTACTACACGCTTAAAGTTTTTTTGTTCTAGTGTGTTATACCGAATGTAACCTGTTTGAATCCAACCCGATGGGTATAATTCTGTGGCTGACTGCACATATAATCCTAAGTCAGCAGTAATGTTTACACTGCTAGTATCACTAGCGCATATAAATGCCATACGGTCACTAGAACCTAGGTGACATACATCTACTGCTGTACCTGTAAGTACATCCTCTGCATACACATCAGTTGAGTATGCAAATCTAAGGTTGTCAATCTCATTAGACAAATCAATGCGGTAGATACCAGCATATGCTGAGCCTTCTTGGGCAGCATCAAATGTAGTACAGACATAGATATAACTATCGTATGCATCAAAGCCACGAACAGGTTTTTTGGTATGAATTAATAGTGGACCATATGTAATGTTGCCAGTTGCATTATCAATTGTTCCCATACGCACACCTTTATTGGTGCCAATGGCTATGTACTGCATAAGGTGAACGTACATATCGTGGATAACTTCACCTTCAGGCAATACGGCTGCAATAATTCCCGATGTAAGAGTAGGCATAGCACCAGTATTATCAAGCATAAACTTGTAAATAGCAGAGTTAGCACCAGCATAGCCAGCGGCATAGATAGCACTACCACCTTCAGCAATGGCAGTCCACTGCCATGATGTATTAGGGTGGGTGTATACCGCAGTAGGCATAGTTGTATTGCTAGATGATGACGGTGTTTCATATAGTTTATTGTTAATACCAACAACAATACGTTGCTTAACATAATTCATCATTGCTGATGTAACTGTAGAGCCATGTACTTTAAGTATAGATGTAGATGCACCTGTAAGCGGTGTCTTAACAATGTTAGTGCCGTCTACATAGTAAGCATTAACGCCATCATTACATGATGCGTAGATGTTGGTAACAACACCAGCAGAAATGGTAGTCATAGCAGATGTAGTTCCATCTGTAGTCTTAAGCGCAGCACCATCTTGAATAAGAATCTTGTCTACACCAGACACAGTAATAGAAGATATACTAGCGGCTGCTGTTGTATTCTGCATTTTGGCTGGTCGCTTAAGCAATGAAACTTGACCTGCAGTTGTCATAGTATCTACAGCAAGTGAGTTGTTGTAGCGATATGAGTTAGATGCAAGTGTAGTTGAGTAAGGGTTTGCTAGTGGGTCATAGAAATCAATACCTTCACCAGCATGAAATGATGATTGACTACGTAACCACCAACCAGTAAGCGACTGCTCACCTGGGTCACGTTGTGAATCAAACTGTTGCTTTCTAAATGGAGCAGTACCGCGCTCATAAGGGCGCTGGTCATTAATACCCATAAAGAACGGGAGTCCTGCAATTGCACAGTCATATGCAATACCAGTGTTTTGCCAGATAGTTCCTGTACCTACACCAATGTCTACGGCAATGGCTCGCGCTGCACGACCTTCGGTTATGTCTCTGCCTGCCACCGTATCTCCTTAAATAAACTCGTTTAATTCTATAAAGTCAACTCCAGCAAGAGCATCATGTGAATGCTCTTTGCTGCAGTCTTCACACTGTTTGCACATTAAAGCGTTGTTATTTCAATCCAAGATAGGGTTGGTTCATCCCAGCGATAACGTTTGTTATCTGTTGGCATAGGTGTTGGTGCTTCCCATAGGTATGTATTTGAGTTAAGTGTCCAAGATGAATATGGTTGAGGCGCAGCAAATCCTGTGCCATCCCAGGTATAACCAATACCTGCATAATTTTTATGCAATGGAGTTCCACCTAGTGTATGAACATTACCTTGTGTATTATATGAAGTTTGAATCCAAGTACCACCAAGGTTTGTTTCACACCAGTCTTGCGTGTCAGCCACAATTACTTGTTCTACAATACCATTTACGACTTTAGCAAAATGTGCCATTATTCTTTATCCTTATCTTCGCCATACAAAGTTACAGTGTTAAGCAACTTAACTTCACGTTTAGTTACTATGCCACCTTTTTCATTAAGTTGAGATGTGGCAGTTTCTTCATTGTCTGCAATAATATGAACTAACATAGTTACTTCATAACTAAAACATTGTGTTTTCTTTGTATCTTTAATAGGTGTTACATTATTTTCTTTTGTCATTTTATCCCCTTAGTTAGATTGCATATCGAACAATTACAATTCCAGAACCACCATTGGTTCCAGCACTTGAAGTACCACCCCAACCCGAAGCCGCTCCACCTCCACCGCCTGTATTGGCAGTTCCTGCTGCTTGAGCACCATCCGCTCCTGAACCGCGACCTCCGCCGCCCGAACCGCCTACACCACCATTGTAAGAGTAATTTCCTTGTGCGCCAGAAGCGCCACCACCTGCAAAGTAATATGTTCCGCTTACATTTTGACCAGAAGAAGTTGCAGCACCCCAAGAAGAAGCCGTTGACGACCCTGCTCCGCCATTATTACCAGCATGGTCGCCGCTTGCGTATGAGCCAATCGAGGTCGCGCCTCCTCCTCCTCCGCCGCCTTTGACTGAGTCCGCACCTGCATATCCTTCAACTGGTGAATACGAACCTACGTTTCCAGCTCCACCAGAACCACCAGCACCTGAACCTGCGCCACCGCCACCAGAACCACCAGCACCACCACTTGCATTATTAGACCCACCACCACCGCCACCAGTTGTGTTGATGGTTGTTAGACCTGTACCAGAAACTGATGAAGTATTACCAGGATTACCGCGTGAACTTATTGCAGCAGCAACACCACCAGCACCAATAGTTACTGTGTATGCAGCACCCGAAGAAAGAGAATTAGAAGAAATTAAACGGTAACCTCCAGCACCACCACCACCTCCTTCATCAGCACCACCAGCACCGCCACCTGCTACAACAAGAATGTCAGCAGTTAAAGCAGAAGATGGAGTAAATGTTCCTGATGAAGTAAATACGTGGTAGGCATAACCGCTTGCTGCGTAGATAGTTCCACCAGTTGCTTTTGGAGCAGCAGTATAGAAATTACCTGAAGATAAAAATGTGTGAATTGTATTTCCACCTGATGTAGTTACAGTTCCACCAATTGCTTTTTGTGTAGTGCCTGAGTATCGGGCTATAACAATTCCTGAACCACCTGCACCACCAGGTGCAGAGCCACTTCCATCACGAAGTCCTCCACCACCAGAACCTGTATTTACTGTTCCTGAGTTACCTGCTGCTGCGCCATTTGCGCCCGCGCCACCAATGCTTGAACCACCCGCGCCTGTAGAACCTGAAGTTCCTGAACCTCCGCCGCCACCTGCATAGGTTACAGAAGAACCTGAATAAGAACTTGCTAAACCTGCTCCACCTGCTCCACCAACTCCACCATTAGTTTCACCGCTAGAACCTGCTGCTCCCGCTCCTCCGCCACCTGCTCCTGCGCGTCCATTGTTTCCAGAAGTTCCCATTCCGCCACCTGCGTTACCTTCCCCAGATGGGGAAGATGCTGTTCCTGAAATGTTTGATGTTGGATTCCAAGCAGCAGCACCACCTGAAGAGCCGCCTGCAATACCAGCAGCAGGTGTTCCAGTAGTTGTAACAGTTGCACCACCACCGCCACCAGTTGATGTTATTGATGAAAATACAGAATTTGAGCCATTGCTACCAGTTGCATTAGCAACACCGCTACCACCTGCGCCAACAGTTACTGTAAAGGAAGTATTTAATGCCAAAGAAAGCCCAGTTCCAGTTTTGAAACCACCAGCACCACCACCTGCACCAGTCCGACCTGATGAATCTCCACCACCACCAGCCCCACCACCTGCAATTACAAGGTAGTCAACAGATATACCAAGATGTCCAGACATTTGTGATGCCATAATTCCAAGAATAGGCATTAGGCAATATCTCCTATTACTAACCAGTTATTTGCTGATAATTTAATTGCAGTTGCTGCTGAGTTAGCCACGCGAAGTTTAGGTGTCACTGCTGTAGCAGCATTAGAAAGAATAGTTGTTGTGCCTGGTGTTGTAGCCCCTATGGTTGGTTGACCTGCACCTGTAATCCATACAAAGTGAATCTCTGTACCAATTGCAAAGTTAAAAGTAGCATCTGTAGGGATGTTAAACTGCTGCGTTGCAGCGTTGTTCATTGAGAACAAGTAACCTTCATCACCGCTTGCTACTGTATAGGCTGCGGTCTTTGCTGTATAACCAATAGCAATCTTTGGTGTGGTTATGACAGGTGAGGTTAAAGTCTTGTTGGTAAGAGTATCTGTTGTAGCCTTACCAACCAATGTATCTGTAGCATCTGGAAGAGTAAGAGTCTTAGCAGTAGTAAAAGTTGAAGTCAATGTACCTGTAATACCAGTAGTACCAGTTACATCTATATTAAGTTTCTTTGTTGTATCTGCAGAATCTACAATAAATGTAGTTGAATCAGACAAAGATTTATTAGTTAAAGTATTTGTACTTGAGGCTGTAACTGTAATGTCGCTTGTAAGCGCAATAGTTCCAGTTGCAGTAGGCAAAGTAAGAGTACCTGTGTTTGTAATAGTTGAGATTACAGGGCTAGTAAGAGTCTTATTAGTAAGCGTATCAGTTGTTGCTTTACCTACAAGAGTATCTGTACCAGCAGGTAAGGTAATAATAGATGTACCTGCAGTAGCAGCAGAAAGTATTTGTGTTGTACCAGAAGTAGAACCAGATAACTTAATACCAGAAGTACCAAAAGTAGGCAGAGTTGCAAAAACCAACTGACCAGTACCAGTCTCATCAGAGATAACACCAGCAAGTTCTGCTGAGGTTGTTGCAGCAAGGGCAGACAATTTATCTGTTGTAACTACCAAAGTCTTAGTTGATGGAATTGTTGTTCCATTGATAGATGTAGCAGTAGCCACACCAAGCACAGGGGTAACAAGGGTTGGGCTTGTATCTACTACAAACTTAGTTCCAGTACCTGTCTGAGAGGCTATAGTGGTTGCTGAGCCAACAGATGTGATAGGACCAGTAAGGTTGCTAGGAGCAATTGTTACACCGTCTACATAGCCCTTAGTGGCTGCATCTGTAGATGCTGTAGGGGTTCCCATACCAGTAATCTTGTTAGTGCCCATTGCAAGAGCACCGCTCATTGTTGAACCAGTTTTAAGGACTACAGTATCTGAGAAATTTGCTGTGTTATTAAGAGCAGTTGCAATCTCAGCAAGAGTATCAAGTGTTGTGGGTGCGCCATTAACAAGGTTAGAAATTGCTGTACCAACATATGCTGTAGTTGCAACTTGAGTAGTACTAGTACCAGCAGTAGCAGTTGGAGCAGTAGGTGTACCAGTAAGGGCTGGGCTAGCCAAAGGTGCATATGTGCTTGATGCTGTGGCTGTAGCCAATTTAGAATCAATTTGAGTCTGGATAGCGGAAGTAACTCCATCAAGGTATCCAAGTTCTGTAGCAGACACTGTTGACGATGGAGCAATTTTTGTCCAAGCAATTGCTGCAGCGGTGTTAATGTCACCATCTACAATTGTATCGTTGGCAATATCAGATGATGTAATAGTACCAGTCAAAGCCAATTTACTATAAGCAATGGCTGCAGATGCGGATATATCTCCATTAACTATAGTACCATCTGTAATCATAGCACTAGTAATAGAACTTGTTGCTCCAGTTAAAACAACTGATGTTCCGCCTTGTTGCAATGTGGTAGGATTGACTATACCACCTGTTATTGTAGCAGTACTAGTAACGGTGCCACTCAAAGTGGCGTTGTTAACTGTAGGAGTAGTCAGAGTTTTAAGAGTTAATGTTTGCGCTTTATCAGTAGCAACAATGTCACCTTCACCTGATGCAATACCGTGAAGCGTATGAACACTAGTTCCATCGTTGTAAGCAGTAGTAGCCTCAATGTGAAGGTTAGATTCACGAAGGTCACGACCAATAATCATATGTCGAATTACTGCACCAGCAGAATGGTCTTGTGCTGCAGCACCAGCCATGTCAACGTCACGGGTTACTGTTAGATTGTTACCACTAACAACCGTAATATCTACAATTTCTTCAAGGGCTGTATCTGGGTCAATAACAACCGTAAAGGTTTGACCAGTGCTAACAGTTGCACCACCAAGCAATGTAGTTGCATTAGCAACTGGAATAATAGTTGCACCAGAAGTTACCGCTGATGTCAAGGTTGTTTGCTGGGAACGTGAGGAGTATTTACGAGTTGTCATCTATGTACCTATCGGCTGTAGTGGACGCGGGTTGGGTATTGAATCTTCTGCTTAAGCGATTCTTCTTCAAGACGATTTGTATAGAGTGCTTGCAGTTGCTTTGTTACGTTTGTTCCTGTGCCGTATGGACGTTTAGTGTCCAGTTCGTCTGCACCAGGAGCAGTGATAGAAATACGTGCAGGGTCTACATAAGATGACAGACGCCATGCTGCACCGTAAACAATTACGTCTTTCATAGATGTAGGTAAACCTGTAGTTGTTTCAAAATCATCTGTATTGTTAGTCATGTTAGTAGGCAGGTGTGCATACACAATGTTAATGGTACGTCCAGGAAGGACGTTATCATAAATAGATACTGTGCGACCAGTAGAAAATGCAGGTGCATAAGCAATAGGGTCCCAACGCCATTGGCGAATAGGTAGCCATTCTTTAGTTGGTCCAACTGACTGCCATGCCATAGATAGAATCTGAATAGCATCTGCAGGTACTGAGTATGTGGTACGGCTAGCAAGGAATGATACGGCTGTTGAGCCAGTAGCAAATACCTTTGGGTATACCGCATTGACTGTATCGTTGATTGCACGCTTAACTGCAGCACGTGGATAGGTAGGAGTAATAACTACCTTTGCGTTAGCAGCATGAGAAGTAGCAGTAGTGCCATTGTATCCGCGCCCAAAAGGAGCAATAGTAACAGTGTTTGCTTGACGGTCATAGGAATCCACCCACATCATTTCATCATCAATTTCAATAATGCTCTTACCAATGTTATCGGTAGATGCTACGTTAAGTACTAGGTCAGAACTAGTAGCAGCAGTAAGAAGATAAGTAACACGGTCTTGACGGTAAGTAAAACCAGACAAGTCAAGTTGTACATCATCTACTAGCGAATTAAGTGTTGTCATTAGGAAGCCACCTGTCGTAGTGCGGTAACCGCATCTAATCCTGTTGTACCTGCAAGTGCATTGCAAACTCCATTAATACCTAGATATAACTTAGGGTCTGTTATGCCGTACTTTTTATTAAGTGCACCCTGTACTGCCATGGCTGGGGATACACCAGCCCATGCACTAGCAGCACCTTGGTCTGCAAGGTATGCAGTCTTGGCTGGGTAAGACCCACCGCCATTAGCAAGGCGATTTAGTTCATCAGTAAGTGTTGAACCTGCGCGACCATATATTGCCATTATTGACCTGCCTTTTCTGCGCGCTTGGCTGCTTCTGTAATTTCACGTTGACGCAATACTTTGCGTTGATTGCGGATAGCACCCTTGAGTGCAGCAGTTTTAGAACCTGGCTTACTGCCAACAGTACGAAGAAGCACAGTTGTTTTAGTAGGTTTGCCTGGTTTAACTGTAGCCTTAAGGCGTGATTTAGGATTTAATGCTTCATCAACACTACGGTCTGCTGTGTTTTGCTCAGGGTCACGTTCATATGATTTAGATTTGCTTGATGCTTTTTCTACGCCTTGTTCAACACGTGCATCAATTGACTTTAATAGACGAGCATCTTTATCAATAACATCTGCTTCATTAACTTTAAGTTCTAAGCCACCACGTTTAGATTTAATTTTAGGACGAGCAGGATTTACTTTAACAGTAAGCGCTTCTCTAAGCCTATCACGTTGTGCTTTTAATCTATCTGATACAACATCAAATGATTTTTTAGGTGTTGTTCTTGTAACAGTAACAGCACTACGTTTGTTAAGTGTTTTTTTAACTGGTCTAGTAACTGTATCTTTTGCTGGAGTACCAGTCTTAGTTGTTACGCGAACATCTGGTTTAGGCGCACTACCACGTAATGCTTTGTTTCCACCTTCACGGCGAGCCTTTGGTCCCGCTGATTCTTCTGCTACACGACGAGCAGCAACTCTGGAAACTTTGTTTTCAGCGGTAACCTTCTCCGCTACAATCTGTGCGCCTTTGCGGTCAGCAATAATGCGAGCGCCAGTGCGCTTTGCAAAGTTTACTACAGCAGGAGCAATTTTTTCTGCACCTTCTGCTGCAACCTTAACACCTCTAGCCTTTGGTCCACCAATGCCTTCAACAATAGATGACCCTACAATTCCAGGAACAGCAACTGCAAGTTTTTTTAACTTAGAACTAAATGATGGCTTAGCGTTTTCTTTACCACTAAGACCACTGGTACGAGTACTACCACCATCTGTTGTTGGTTTCATTACTTGCCTTTCTTTTGTGCGGCTCTCATATTGTCTACAAGATTGGGATACTTTCTGCCAGCCTTTTTAGCAGCAGCCTTGGCTGATGCTTTAGCAGCAGGTGTTAATGGTGTTGACTTCTTCTTTGGGTTAGGTGTTTCCCAAACTTTCTTATGTACTACCACTTGACTTTATCCGCCCAGTAAGCAGCAGACATCTTGCCTTTAGCAATGTTTTTAGCATGACGGGCTTTGAATGAAGCCTGACGTGCAGTAGGCTTGTGGTCCCCTGTTACTCCCTGTTGACCAAAACGGATAGTCTTGACCGCGCTACCTTCTTTAGCAACAACAACGTGTGATTTAGTTGGATGGCTTGGTGTACGCTTAGGCTTATTAAAACCTGATACTCCTGCCCGCTTTAGTCTAGGGTCTAACATTTACTTACCTTTAACCTTCTTAAGATTTGGATTTGCTTTCTTTGCTGCTAGGCTTGCTTTGCGTGTAGATGATGCAAGGATTGCTCCAGCAGACTTCATTGATACACCTGACTTTTTAGCAATTGATTTTTGTGCTTTCTTAAAACCCATATGCTCTGTCATTAGTTTGTGTATCCGTTGTTCCAAGATTTGTTGCCATACTTCTTAGCAAAAGCCTTGTCATTGCCAACCATTGGACGCTTAGCGCCCTGTGGTGGTAGTGGTGTAGCCTTTGGTGTAGCAGCAGGTTGTGCACCTGATGACTTACGTACGGCTGGTGTTGGGATTCCCGCTGTAGGTAGACGATGCGGCATAATTAAATCTTACGTCCGCCGCCAGTTGGCTGGGTGTAGATACCCTGGATTAGTTGTGATGGACCATTTGCAGTTGAACCCTGTGCTGAGCGTGGTGGAACCACGTTAGCAGTTGCAGGTGCAACTCCGCCCATAAAGTCTGCCTTGTTAACAGATGATACATCTGTTGCTGCCTTGCGTACCTTTGCTGGAATAACTAATCCAGCAGCGGTGTCATTTGATGTCATGTATTCGTTAGCCATTTACATTACCTTGTTTCTTTCTGATGGTGGTGGTGGTACGTCAAAGCCCTTGATAATATCTGCGCTCTGACCTTCGGCAACGCGTACGCCTGCCGTAATTACTGTTCTCATTTGATTGCCATTGGCATCTGTGCAGCCACATTCAACGCACATAATTATTTGCCCTTCTTCATTTTCATAACCTTGTTACGAAGGGACTTATCCATGCGAGCATCAGACTTAGCAGATGGCTTTTTAGCATCCATTGCCTTATCAGCCTTCTTAAACGCAGACTTCTGCGCTGGCTTCATGCCCTTCATCATCTTTGCATCTTGCTTCATGTCCGCCTTCTTGGACATAGGTAACATTGCTGCCATTATATTGCTCCCACTTCTTTCATTACTTCGATTGTTTGTTTAGTGATGTGTTCTGTTGCTGGCATCTTGCTAGCGTTGTAAGGCTTGTTAAGAGTCTCACTTGCTTCAAGAGCACTTCTGATTGCCTTGGTAGATGTACCCGCTGGCTGAACTCCCTGTGACTTTGCATCTCTGTAAAGTTGAAGTTCTTTGTCCCACTTCTTCTGTGTTGTACCACTAGCCACAATGTTGCCTGCGGCATCACCAGTTGCTAGTTGTAATCCTTTGGCTTTGCAACCAAAACAATCATCATCACACGCAGTGTGGTCAATCTCAATATCTTCATACTCAAATGGTTTATCTGATGATGCATTACATAATACGCAGCCATACTTACTGGCTATGAAGTTATGGTCTGCGCTAAATCCCCATTCAAGCACCTTACTAATATGTTGGTGCTCCATTAAACCGCCCTTACGTTTGCCCCGTATCCTGCATTGGTTAACTCTGTGTAAGTACCTTGACTGATTTCATATTCATGTCCACCAAGATAAAACAACTCTGCTGCTTTTATTACATCCTCAGTTGGGAATGTAGTTGTAGTCCAAACACCGTTATTACGCATAAGACTGATGCCGCGTTCCAAACGATAACGGATAAACAAACGTCCACCGCCTGCTGGACCGTACTCCTCAGTAGGAGGAGTTAAGTAGTACTTAGTCATTAGTCTCCTTAGTTGACTTACTGTAGTGCAGGGATATTGCTACCCCTGCACCACCGTCAATTAACTATTAGTAGTTGATTGAAGAAGATGTCTCTACACGGTAGAGTGCTTCTTGACGGTAAATAGCGTGACCAAGTACGCCGTACCATCCGAGTGGACGGTGACGCATCAACTTGTCAACAACTGGTCCGATAACAACGTGTGGTTCTTCAGCCACTGCTTCAGCAAGTGCTTGCTGTCCAGCAAAGTAGGTGTTGAATACATTTGTTTCGTGTGTGAAAGTGATAGATGCACCTGATGTAACCTGTGTGGTGATAGCAATATCAATTGTTACTGTTCCAGTTCCAATTGCTGTTACGTTTGCACCTGTTGGTACGTTAGTACCAGCAACAAGGTCACCAATAACAATGCCTGATGTAGAAGTAAGAGACAATGATGTTGCTCCTACGTTACCTGAAGCAGTTGTTGTTGTTGTAGATGTTGTCTTACCAGCACCCTTTAGGTCGTTGTAGATACGTGGTGATTCAACATAGAATGCACCTTCGTATGTACCAATTTCGCCAGCCCAGATTGCATCATTAGCCTGGTATTCGTGTGGCTGACGCCATGAACCTACACCAGTCTCAGCACGAAGGTCGTGTGATACTTCAGGGTGGATACCAGCCCAGTAAAGTGAACCCTTACGTGGGATAGCCTTGTTAGCACGCAACTTAGCAGTTGTCTTACGAGCAAGTGCTGAAGTGAATGTGTCTGATGATGTAAGTGTTGCTGTAGATGTACGTGTTCCACCGTAAAGAACGTTGTCTCCAACGCGTAGTACGTTCTGAGCAACGTCATCAATAGAATCTGCCATGTTGAACGCAATGATGTTAGCAACTGCAGGGTCTACGTCAGCAAGGCTGAAGAGTTCCAATGCACGTGTAACGAGTACTGCGTTACCATACTCAGCAAGAGTAATGGTTGTGTATGTTGGTGTAGCAAGTGCTACAGCATCTGGGTCAGTCTGCTCTGTAAGAGTAGTAATCTGCTTTGTAAGGTCTACATAACGCTGCAAGACAACAGATGAACCAGGGATGCTTTGACGCGCAGGAGTCTTATCGGCTACTGAGCGAATGAGTGGTTGAGCACGTAGTGCGAACTCGATGAGGCGGTCATACGCCTTCTGTACGAGACCAGCACCACCAACTGTACCGCCTAGAGAAGCGGAACCTGTGGTTGTATATGCATTAGCCATTTATTGCACCTCCTTATGAGGATGTTAGATTTCGGTTGAGTTAGTTAAAATCGCCCGACTGAATCATTGAAATAATTTCTTCTGCCGAAGCAGCGTTATTAAGTTTTAACAATGTATCAGCCGCACGGTCAGGCGTCATCGCCTGCTGCGTGACAATGTCCTGCTGGCGTAGTGCCGCACGGTCAACTGTCTGCTCAGGCGCGTCGTTATACTGAACTTCTAATCCAAAGACCTCGGCGTTTTCAGTTAAGTAGTCAACGACTGACTCTTCTGTAACATCTCCATCTAGTTCTCTTGCGATTAGACGTGCAGCCTTTACGCTTACGCCATTATTTTCTAGAACTTTCTTGATGACTGACTCACGTTGTGCTTTGCTGAACGTCTCCAGTTGCTCTGTTAGTTCTTTGATACGCTTCTCATCAGACCGCTTTGCTTTACGCAATTGCTTCATGACATCGCTATCATTCATCGGCTGTGTAGGAGTTGTATCCTCGTCATCTTCTTCGTCCCAGTAGTTGTTGCTCATAGCAACCGTCCTCCCATATTTCATTAGTTGAATCGCAGACCACAGTTCTAGGTTGGGGAACCTAGGCTGGCTTCTACTCCCAGTCTTTACGCCGCACGGGGCTGGTGGGTCCGTGTCGGGATATTAGTTAGTACTTGCCTTGTATTGATTTGCCAAGGCTAGAGAACTGACTGCTTAAGCCAGAGTCTCCACCAAACATTGCTCGTTCTTTTGATGCCAAGCGGTTACGTTTTAACTTAGCCGCTGCATCGTTCTTAATAAACTCATCTTCAGCAGTTGCTTGGTTATAGGCAATGCCTTCTTCACCATAGATGCTGCTTAACTTTTGTCCAGTAGGTAACACATCAGCAACCTTCATATAATCTATTTGTGCTTGACCATATGTTTCACCCATTTTGGCAAATTCTTCTGCACGATTTTTGTTAATACCAAGTCCTTGCGAAGCAGCAACAGAACCAATCTCAGATGCTGTTACCTTTGTTTTAAGCAATGGCAGAGTTTCATCTGGTGCAAGGAAGTAACTAATAAGGTCTGACTTGCTAACCTCTGGGTAGTACTCCATAAAGTTCTTTTGAATTGCTGGGTCCATATTAAGCACACGGGTAGAAGCCAAATCAATACGGTCTTTGAACTCCAAGGGCGATAAATCGCTACCAATATATGTAGCAAACTTTGCTTCATTAGCAGCACGGTCTGTGCTAAGCATATTGTTTAATCCATATGCTCTAAGAGTTTCAGCATATGAGTTTTCATTTGCAATGTACTGACCTTCAGTTAAAGCATTTAAACCTTTATCAATGCGAGCCTGATTGCCAGCAAAACGAAGTGTGTAGTCTGCATTCCAAGCCTTACCAGTTGCAGGGTTGGTAGTCTTGTCAAACTTAATTTTGTTTAATGCTTCATTGGGTGTCATGCCTGATTTTGCAAGACTAATAAAAGAATCGGCTAATGTGCCTAATCCCCATTGACGCAACTGTTCAGACAAGATAGCAAATGCATCTGTGTAATCAGGTCCAGATGACACTGGATTAGTAACTTGTGGAACAAATACAGGACCTGTAAAGTTAGTACTACCTGGCTTTGCTGTTTGTGTTGGGTACTGAACTTCTGGTGTAAATCCAGGTACAGGAGTACCATAAGGAATTGGACCATAGTCAGGTGTCTGTGGGACAACAGGTACTGGACCTACAAATCCTGCATCTCCTGGAAGGGTAGCAGGTTCTGGCATTTTAACTGTTGGCTTAAAGTTTGGTACTACACCAGATGTGGGTGCAGCCGCAGCAGCGGCTTTCTTTTTATTTGCAGCAGCAACCTGAGCGGCTGTTACTGAGTAGTCTTCTGGACCAGCCATTAACCAAGCCCCCATGTCTGCGCTATATTACTAATAAAGTCTGCAACTGTTTGATGTGCTTCTGGACTTTTACCAAAGTCAGGGTGAGACTGCAATGCACGGTTAAAATCTGTAATAGATTTACCACTAGCAATTGCATCTGAAATATCTTTATCTTTAAGTGAATCAGTTACAACAACACCAAGTTTATTTTGTTTGGTATACTTGTACTGGTCAGCAATATCTTTGTATGTTCCACCTGCTTGGAAGTGGTCTTTAAGTTGTGGGTGCAAGGTAATAGCGGTTTGACGAATACGCTCTTCTTGCTTTTTAAGATAATCTTGCTGTCCTAAGCCACTGGCTACATACTTAAGTGCATCAGCAGATGACATCTCTACGCCATATGAAGCAGCATACTGCTGCAAGGTAGCAATATCTGTAGCCGCACGGCTACCAGAAGTAAGCAACTTCTCTACATCTGTACCAGCCAAAGACTTCTTTGCTACGTTGGCAGCAAGAAGTACATGGTCATTTGTACCAAGTTCACTACCAGTAGTAGTACCACTAGATACTGTACGTATAGCCTTTTGCTCTAATGCATGCAACTGTGTGTAGTAGGCTTCTTCTTCTTGTGGTGTAGATGGACGACCAATAAGGTCGGTCAAATAGTTGTCAAGTTCTTTCTTAGCATCACCACGTGTGGTAATTGTTTTGTACTGTGTAGGTGTACCTGCTCCACCGAGTGAAGAGGTAGATGCTAGGTATTGGTTTGTATCAACAGACTTAGTTCCTGGTGAGTAAAGAGCATCAGATACAAGTTTGGTTGTGTACTTTGTAAGTAATGTGTCAAGACCACCAACCCAAGTACCATCTGCTATTTGACTTGATTTAATGTAATGTTTATTAACAAGTGTATTTTGAAGTGATGCTAATGCTTGTGGTGTTGAGTAGTTCTTAAGAAAAGCAGCGCGTGCCTCAGACATGCTCTTATATTCAACTGGCTGTACATTGCCTTTGCCATCTGAAGTAGATACAAATACAGGAGCAACATTACCGTGGGTAACACGACCTGTTGCATCTATTGCATATTCAGACCAGTTAATTCCTGGTGCTGCTTTATCTACAACCTTGCCTGAGGCGTCCACCGTTTTAGCACCAAGGTCTTTATTACCAGTAAGAGTAGCCACATCAGCACCAGGTGCTGCATTAAAAATCTTTACTACACTATCATTAGTTTTTGTATAGGTATCTGAAAGAGATTTATATTGAGCAACTGTTCTATCAAACTCAGCCTGCTCTGTGCTTGTTGGTACATCACCGCGTGATACGCGTGTAGCATATGCACGTAGCGTACCCTCAAGTGTAAGCATTTCGCTTTCAAGAGACTTAGCATAGTTTATCTGTGGCTCAGCCTGAAGGCGAGCCTTGTTAATAGTATCTTTGTTTTTCTTAGCAAGAGCAGCAGCCTTTGCTGCAGCATCAGCGTCAGCAATTGCTTTTGCACGTGCTGCTTTAGCATCGGCAATTAAGGTATCAACATTAAACTTATCAGCCATTATTTAATCGCCTTAAATGTATAGTAGGAATCACGTGAATAAAATGAAAGCATTGACTTAAAGATGGCACGATTTGCCTCAGTAACATATAAGTCACCAAGTGATAAGTCTTTCAATGCTGCCTCAATCTGTTGTCTACGCTCTGCTTTAATACTTACGCCACCATCACTAAGGTTCTTTAGTGCTGGGTCTGTTGACATTGATACAAAGTCGCGTATCAATTTAACTGCAATAGCCATACGCTTGCGTGTTTCTGGTGCAACTGGTGTACTAGGGTCATTGATAATTTGCTCAACACTGTTAAGCATTATGCCTTCTTTGCCAATGTTATTACCCTGCCCAATAAGGGCTGGTTTTAACAATGGGTTGGCAGCCACAAGAGATGCTCTAGCAGAAGTAGCCTCATTGATAATGTTGGCTCTAGCCATCTGGTCAGATACTGTATTGAGTTGTTCTTTTTCAATACGTGCAATGTCATAGTATGATTGCTTATCCTGTGCAACCATTAAGTCGTTATAGTAACTTTCAAGGCTCTTACTCTTAACTAGTCCTGCTGCTTGAATAAAGTTATATGTAGCAGCATTAAACTTACCTGCCTGCGGCGCAAAGATATAGGCTGCTTCACCATAGGTATTGATAAGTTTTTCATTACCTAATGCCCAACCCTTAAGTGCATCTGTGTTCTTAATAAGAACTCTAGTCTGTTTATCCTCACGGGATACAGTGTAGATAAGTTTACCTGGGTGCTTGCCTGTATAAGTTGCTAGTGCTAACTCATATGGGTCTTGAATATCCCCATTGTTTTTAGCGGTAATACCATTAAGAATGTCAAAGAACTCACTACGCATACTAGTAATACCAGTATCTTTAACGTAGTTAGGTACACCCTTAGACTCCATAGTAGTAGGAGTTACAGGGGATATAAGCCCTAGAAAATTGCGGAGTGCAATAACATTGTGCGCAGTAATGCGAATGTTCTTGAGATAGTCAGACTTCTCTTGGTCAGTAGCATTAGGGTTAAGGTGTATACCCTGTGATGCGTTATAAGCAATAGCCTGTTGTGCAGCAGTAGCCTCTTGACGAGACTTTTCTGTTGGGTCAATAATTGCCCACAAACGTTGTAGTGATGCAGGCACTGTAGCCTTAACAACGTCTACGTTATCGCCAACGTTTCCTAGTGCAAAGGTATCAATACCTTCTGCTAGTTGTTTAGAAGGACCACCTATATACTTGCCAATGAATGGTATATTGCCAGGAACTGTACCTAGAATATCCTTAAATGCTACTACGCTAAGCCCAGCAATAGGACCAGAAAGTGTAGGAAGTCCAGCATCCTGCTGGAATGATGGGTTCATCATACGCAACTTAAGAGTAAAATCATTAAATAACGGTTGACCGTATCCACCCTTACCAGTAATGGTACGCATTGCACTATCAGTTGCACGGAATAAAACATTATCCATAGGCATAACCAAATATGGTTCACCGTTCTGGTCTTTATGGAACATACCGCTAGCATCTAGCCCTACGTGGGCTAGTCGAATACGGTATAGCGCACGTGGTGTTACTTCTTTCATGCGATAAATACGACGGTAAAAATCTTCTGTTGCACGGTAGTAACGACCTACAGTACGTCCGCTAAATGCAAAGTTAGAGCGAATAGATGGGTTATCTGCAAACTTAAGTACTGTATCTGCAGCCTCACGGGTAGCCAATTCAGTAAATCGTTTCTCAGCAACTGCCTTACACTCTGCCATAACCTTCTCATTGCTAAAGCGAGCAGTTGGAAGTTCCCATTTACCAGCACGTTCCATATATAAGTTGTTTGCAAACTCACGTTCAAAGCCTGCATATTCTTTACGCAACTTAACATAGGTAATCATGACTGCTGGTTGACGGAAGATACCAGTAACCTGGCGGTCCATCATGTTCATTGCGTCTTGACCAAAGCGTGCAATTACATTCTCAGCATCAAAGTCACCAAATGCAATTTCAGTATTAATCTTACCAGCAATACGGTAACCAGAGGATGCATCAGTAAATACGTCTAATGGAATCATAGCAATAGCCTGATTGTAAGTAGGATAGAAGTTCTGGTAATCAGATGACCTACGTAGTTTGCTCATATTAGACTCAACAAGATTAAACAATGTTTCATTGAACTTGTTAGAATCGCCGTGGAATGTTTCATACATGTCAACTAATTGACGAGCAATTTGCTGTTCAGCAATGTCAGCCCTAATAGCGCCTTGCTGTACCTTGCGAGCATTAAATGATGATTGTTCTAAAAATCTATTAACGGTAATTGGGTTGTCAATTACCCACATACCAGTAGCAGAGTTCTTTTTAAACCCAATTTTTTCCATACCATAGTTAATAGCACCACGCATAGTAGAAGTTGTGCCGTCTAGCATCTTCTCACCTGGGCGTAGCCCACCATACTTAAAAAATATTTCTGCTGGGTTAAGGATAGTTTCTCCATCAACTTTAAACTTATTACCAACAAACTGTTTGTATAGTTTTTCGTATTGAGCAAGAGCAATTTCTTGATTAGTAAGACTATCTGTACTAATAATACGTTTACCGTTACGCATCTTGACACCAATAGACTCAAGTGCACGGTCAAGCATAGATGGGTCAATCATTGAGGCAGCAACTTCTTCGCCCCACTTACCTGATATGGCAGAGTGAGCAACAAGAGAAGCAGCCATTGAGTTCAATGCATCTGGGCTGTGCTTCCAAGCCTGCATAAGTAAGACTGCATCTTTTTCATTGACGTATCCACCGTAAAGTTTTTGAATATGGTCAGCAACTGCTTCACGTTTTTGCAAACTAGATAGCAAACCAACGTCTGTTCCTAGTTCTTTTGCTTTATCTTGCAATAATTCTTCACGCTTGACTAAACTAAGTGCATCTTCAGGTGAAATAACAATACGTTTACCACCAAAGGAAACTTCTGTGCGTTCTTTATTACCAATCTGGAATAACTTTTGAACAACTTGTTTAACTGGACCAGTAGATTCTATAGAACCTGTAAAGGCTCTAGACATATTGCCAAATTTATTACCTTGACGTGTAACAAATGCCATTACGTCTCTTGCTGGAGCAGTAAGAACGTACATTGTTGCTTCATCAATTGAAGAACGAATACCTAAACGTGGTAGAAGCGTAAGCATAGACCAAGCATTAACTACTTGTTTAGCAAATGCTCCCTGTGTAGCACCGCCAACCATGCCAATAGCATTCTTCTTAGACTTAATATCCCATACCATCTCGCCAATGCGAGTATATGGCAATGAACCTACAGCACGTGTAGCCTGATAAGAGTGAATTGGACCTTCTGAGTCCGCAATAATACCTGTTTCAGTATCTTTAATTAAACCTGCTGGCATATCTTTAGCATGTTCTGGGTTTACAGCAAGTTCAACTTTAGTTGCAAAGCCTGCTTTATCGCCATACTTTTCTTCAAGAATAACTCTAATTAAATCTTCACCACGTTCAGAACCACCAAGACCCATTGAGTACATAGTTGCAGCATCAAGGTTACGAAGAATAAGAAACTGCTCATCAGCAGTTGCATCTACAAACTTATAAGTAAGGGCTTCAGCCATATCACGTGGAAGCAACTGGCGAGCGCGTGCAGTAAAGTTACCAGCAGTCTTAATGGCATCTTCACCAGTGCGTACTTCAAGACCAGCAGGAGAACGTGAAGCCATCTGCCCAATAAACTTAGGGTTAAACTTTCCGTCTTTCCACATTTTAATCTGAGCATTAGCATCTGTGATAGCAGGGCTTAAGCCGTTCTTAAGTGTTTGAACCATGTCTTCAGACTTAAGCAAGTCTTCATAGATAGGAGCAATAGCAGCGGCGCGTTCAGCGCCTGTAGATTCTACTGCGTTAAATGTGCGGTCAAGAAAACGAACAAAACCATCACTCATTAAACGGCTAGTACGTGCAATGGCTACGCCATTACGCATGTAAGAGATACCATCAACACGACCTGATAAAAGCAAATGAAGATTTGTCCCCTGCTCAAAATACTTTTTAGCAGACTCTGCATCAACTACACCATCAGGCAGGTGCACTGACTTGGCAGTAAGAGATTTAATAGCCTCTGGGTTATTGTACCCAGGAAAATCTCTAGCAATCTTTGACATAACTGAAGACTTCTCTTCAGCCTGTGAGTATTCTTTAAGAACAGGACCAAGTTGTTTTTCCCATAGGTTATACAACTTTGGGTCTTTGAATGCATCACCAATAGCAACGCGCATATCTGCGCCATTGTTCATTGCTTGTTTAATACTGTTAGCAAGGCGCTCGCCCTTAGAGGCTCCGCCAGACAATCCACCAGTCATCCATGTAAGTGGGTCAATTGCTAACTGGTAAGCAAAGTCAACTGCACCTGACATAAACTTAGTAAAGCCGTTTACGTGGTCACCCAGCGGTCCACCATTTGCAGTGCGTCCACGGTCAAGTATACGAACCAAGTCACGACCTGGAGAAATCTGTGCCATCTTTACGTTTTGAAGAATAGAGTTAAACTCTTCTGGCTTGTCAAGTGCTCTTGTAAGAGACTTAAGCATACCTTCATCTACTTTACCGTAACCCTGAATAATCTCACCAGGAGTTTTACCTTCAAGTAAACCTTGTGCTACAACTACGTCATACTTACCATATGCATCAGTGGCTTCTTTAAGAGCCTTGTTGTCATACAGGTTCTTGCCGTCCCAAGCATCAGTCCATGTATGTGTAGAAAATAAGTTTGCACCCTGTTGCACTTCACGAAACACTTTGTAAGGTTCGTTAATAATTTTATTGTATGCACCAGCAACCTTAAAGAGTCCAATAAGCGGACTAGCAATTGCTGTGCCAACAGTTTTAAGTACACCAGTTACTGCATCTGTAGCAGTCTTAGGTGGCTGAAGGTAGTCAGCATTCTTAAACATAAACTTAAGTTGTCCCTGTATATTAGGGTCAAGTGAGTCGTAACGTTGACGTGCTTTTTCAGGGTCTAACTTAGTTAACTGGCGATGCTGGTCAATTGTGTATGACATCTGTTCAACCTGTGTAGATTCAGCAGATGACAAACCAGCACCTTTGACAGCAGAATAAAGGTTAGGAGAAACTTTAGCAACAATAGGATTCAAATATGGCATTAGTATCCTTGGTCAGTAAGTTGTCTGTAAATTAACTCTGCATCTCCTGATGGGTCAAACTGTGTTAAATGTTTAATAGTGTCAATAAGTGATGGTCCCATGTTAGGCATACCGCGCATTGCTTCTGTACCAGCACCAGGACCAGAGTTAATACCAGTAGTTACTGGTTCTTCTGGACGTTGTGTTGGTGCAGACAAAGGCGTAATCTCTGCCATTGGAAATGGATTACCAGCCATTGCAGCACCTGATTGTTGCTGTTGAATTTCTTGGTTCTTACCATATTCAAATCCTGTGTATGCCTGCTGTGGCTGTGTCATGCCATCAATAGCACCACCATCTGTGCGCTGTGAAAGCGCACCAGGTGCAGATACAGGTGCAGGATTCATAGGCTGACGATAGCCTCCGCTGTTTTCATTACCAGCCATTACTCGTCCTCCTCGTCCTCAATGTGATTTCTAATATCATTTAATGTTGGCTCTTGTACCCAGTCAGGGAAAGATTCTTTTGTTGCTACTAGCCATAAAGCATTATCATTACTAAATCCAGCACGACGTAATGAGCGATGGTATTCATGTAACCAAATTGCATACTCATCTAATTTAGAGTATCCCTCATCAACAACAGTACGCGTTTTACGTTTGCGTGGTGTTGCCATGATTACTCCTTAGATTCTACGTTGTTGGCTTAGACGTACTGAACTTTTTGTTGCACCTGCTCCAGTCATGCCGCTAAGAAGCGTCTGTAGTTCTGGGCGTTGTGGTGCTTGTGGAGGCATAACGGGTTGAGCGCCTCCTGCTGGTTCTGCTCCAGGAGCAGCGGGGACAGGTTGCTCAGACTGTTGTGCAGCGCCAGCAGGAGGATTCTCTGGTTTAAACACTTCCTGAACAGCAGCCTCAATAGTCTTACCTTGCTTACGCATGTTAATGATTTCAGCCATTTGATTGATAAGTCGGGTAGGGTCTTGTCCCTGAGTTGCCATCTGTGGAATTGCTTGTGCCATGGATGCCATAGAGCCTACAAGCGCATCGCGCATCTTTTCAATTTCAATCTTCTCTTGTTCAAGAGTTACGTTGACACCGAACGGTAGTTCTCGCATAGCCATGTCCTTGGAGATGAGTCCACCACCAAGTGCCTGCAGCATAAAGATAAGTCCCTGTGCTGGGTTAAGCCCAGCCAACATTCCATATCTTACATCTGAAGAATAGTCTTGCTTGATATCCTTTGAAGGCTGATAGATAACTTGGTAAGGTGAACCAGCATCTACGCCACGGATTGTTTTCTTTTCATCAAATAATTTTTCATCAACTTCAAAACAGTACGAAATAACTTGTCGTAGTGCTGTAGTAAAGATTGCTTGTGCTGATTTGATTTGAGTATCAAATGCACCTAGGAGCGCTTGTACACCCTGTCCAGTGACAACGCTTGCGTTCATGTTACCTGTACGAGATTCAGGATAACGAGCGCCTACGCGAAGTTCATCATTGAGCAACTGCTGCTCAGTAAATGCACCCTGCGGTAATGTAAGTTCAACACGGCGTACACCTGCTGGGTTAGCAGTACGAATGACTGCATCTCCACCGAGTTGAAGTTCTTGCACATCTTGTGGCAAGACAATTGGAGCCTGTACTGACTTCTCTGCTGCTTCCATTGCAAGTAATGCAAATCGGTTGCGAAGCAACTGAATACCAAGTACGTCATCAAACTGTCCACGTAGTTCGCCATCCACTGATGGACGACGAGCAATAATAACATTCATCTTACCAATTGGGTTAGCCGCTTGTGATAGAAGCATGTTATTACGTGATGGAAGGTAAAGCACAGACTGGTCTTTGTCATAGTAGCGAATCATCTCTACCATGCCATTGAGGTCTTGCTTGTATCCCAACTTACCAAGCAACGCATACTCTTGTTCTGGGAACATAGCCACTAGTTCACCTAGTGTCATTGAGTAGCGTTTAGCGAAAGCAACACAGCGTCCATAGCGGTCAAACTCTGGGTAAGCACCTACGGGGTTTTCTAAGCGGATGCGTGGTAACTTTGCTTCTTCATCCAGTTCAATTACGAACGGGAGGAATCCATATGTGATGTACATGTCTGCGCCGTTGTACATCTGTACTTGTAAATCTGAGTGAAAGAAATAGTTGTTAGCAATACGAGTACGGTTGTCTGCAAACGTACGAGCCTTTTCATTCTGCTGGTTAACCGCAGAGCAGTTAACTGCTGGCAGTGGTGCCATAACTTCTGCAAGGTCGCGTGCAACAATATCAATAAAGTTTGCTACTACGTTCTGGTCAATGCCATCTGGAAAGAAGTTAGGATATACCTGACTAATCTTTCCTTGGCGCACCATCTGTACGTCACCGTTGCGCTGGTCACGACCATGCGCACGGTAGCGCAGAGTCTGGACTCTTGCGCCAATCTGGTCAATTGATAACATTACTGTCCTAACTAAAAGTTAAATTACTTCTTTGGCTTAGCCATGCTTGTAAACTTTGTTTCAATGGCTGCAACATCTGTATGTCCACCCATATGAACTCCATGTAATACGCCAGCCTTACCATCAAGGTTTGCAACTTTAGTAGCATTAGGCTTCATTGTGTTACGTGGTGTAGCGTCATTTCTCCAAGGCATTTGTTTTCCTATCCGTAAGTCTCTTGCCATTGCTCAGCGAATGCTTCGTCAAGGTTAAGGGAGTATCTGTTTTCCATTTGTGCTCTAGTAGCCCAACGATTGTTGGCATACATAGAAGTCCTACTACCAGCCTGCATAAGTTCGCGGATGCGAATGACTGCAAACCATAGAGCCATGACGGTATCCGTCTTGCCCTTAGTCTCAGGCTTCCACGTCAGCAACTGCTGAGTCAAAGCCTTAATACCTTCACTACCTTCTGATGAAGGCAGTTCTATAATGTTGTTCTTTTGGAACTTCTCTTCACGCACTGTGCCAAATAAGTTAGACATTGACGCAACGCCGAAGGATGTGTCCCACTTGTTCTTGCCTGTAAAGTGAGCATCAAGTCGTACGCCGTGTGCAGCGAGCCAGTTTCGTAAGTCGTCATCGAGTGAGTACGCTTTCTGGTGCGCGTTGATTTCAACTCTAAACTCCTGTGGTCTGTATCTAGTTGTAAGTTCTTCAATGGTTGCCCGAATCTTTTGTGGAGTAGGTTCAGACATGTTGATGCAATCAACTACATAGATACGTCCATCTGCACGGTTATAGGTAGCCACAACAAATGCAGCATTGCCTGCCATAGCAGGGTCAAAGCCAATTACAGTATGTGGTTCTACTTGTGGTGGATGTCCTGTAGCGCCAGCCTTTAGTGGACCTCGTCGCCGCATCCCGTTAGTTGACCCTTGCACCAGCATGGGTGGGAAGATGGAGTCTTCTTGTATATCTTCCTGTTGGTATACAAGTGCCCAGGTTGAGGGTGTAACTTCCGAGCGTCGCTTAAATAAGGCTTGACCATCCCACTTGGGGAAGTAGCCGTTCTCTTGAGGAGTGTCAGTGTCGCCATCCCATGGTACATCTGATTCTTTCCAGAGCGTAACCCAATCTTCAGGTTTCTCTCTGTACTCAAGTACCGCAGGCATTCCCATATAAGTAAAGGGGGTGCGACCACCAGACCAATGCTTAGGATTGCGCAGTTCTTTATAAAGGTCGTTAGCCGCAATTCGTGTCCCTACTACTAGCAACTTACCGTTCTTACCTAGACGGGTAATAACTTCTTTCTGTAGCCAATCCATCTGCTTCTCCCATTCGTGGGCGTTAGCAGTGGTGATACAGTCGTCAAGAATAATCAAGTCAGCACGGGCACCGTAAATCTGACCGCCCATACCTAGCGCCTGAAGGGTAGGGTCTTTCTCGCTTGAGTTACGCGCATCGCCCCCAAGGTAGACAGTATCGGTACGCCAAGTATCAGCATCCCCTTTCCAGCCGCCGTCTGGACCATATGCGGTCTGCAGTTTTAGCCAGCGTGGATGGGATAGTCGTTGCTTAATAGCATATACGAACTCACGTGCCTTATTCAATGTCTTAGAAACCACGATGATGCGGATGTTAGGATTGAGGGCAATGCGGTAAGTCGAATAGTTCACCGTGATGACGGTGGACTTAGCGTGCTCGGGTGGCACGTTCACCAATAGGCGGTTATTCTCGCCTGGCTCATAAATCATAGAAGGGTGGAGCCACGAAGGTTCGCGCCCTTCCAGTAGGTCTACCCAGTCTTGATGGTGGGGAAAAACTGTCTGGTCTAAAAACATCTTAGAGAAGTCTTTGAAAGCAATAGATTCCTTCTCAACGCCCATGGCGGTGAAGGACTTGGTTTCGCCTTGACCCTTAGCCTCTTCTAACTTACGGGCAAAGTCTGGGTCGCGGTTCATCCACTGTCTAGCAGTATCTGGCTTCTTGCCAACTGATACCATAGCGGCTTGAAGGCTCACCCCTTGGGCAACCTTTTCAAGTACATCCGCCTTGGCTTGGGCTAGCCCCTTGACCAAATGGTGGTCGGCGCCCTTCCCAAATCCTTTATGCTCTGCCATTGGTGTCCCTTAATCTTTGGCGCCCCAGCAATTTGACCGAAGGTCATGGATTGTTCTGGGGCTATTAAACTTAAATTAGGCAGACCTGTCCCGCCTACAATAGTCAGTTTGTACAGTATATTGTAACAGTATGAGGAAGGCTATAAAAAGACTTCCGAATATATTTTGTTCTCTACATATACTTAATCCGTTCAAACTACCTAAACGAACTATTCTACTGCAACTAATTATAAAACTGCAGGTCAGACTGTATCTAGCCCCCTGTAACTATACTGACAGAAAATTATAGGTAGAGATACAATACATAATATCACGGTCAGTTAAACATGGGTGGGTCAAATAGACTGTACAGACAGTCAGTCTGCCAGCAGACTGTACATACTGGGTGCTGTTAGGCAGTTGTCTATCTCCCTGACCTGACAGGGGGAGCAGTATATATGTCTGCCCTATAGGAAATATACTGCGGGCTACAGACCTACCATGTCTGTTTGACTAGTCAAGCGGAAAAACTGCTTGACAAGTCTGCACACACATGGTGTGTGGGTTGTAGATTAGATAGTCTAATCGGTTGTTAATGTTAGGAGTTCATCATGACATGTATCTGGTGTGGCGGTAAGGTTACCCGCTGGCAGTGTTGGAAAGGTGTCTGTGACAACACCGTAAAGATAGAGGAATGCTCATGCTTCTACGGGGCTACATGCCCTACAAACGGAGCACACCTTCCAGAAAATTGGGAGGACCAAGCATGAAGGTAATACACGACATCCAGTGCTCATGGTGCGGAGGCAGGGAAGTGACAGACTGCCTCACATGCAACCATCAAGCATGTGATAACTGTGGCGCAGGTGGAACCTGCGACTGCACAGACGAGTGGAACCCCACAGTCGAGGAACTAGTAGGAGAGGTAGACACATGGAAAGTATAGGCATCACAGTCATG
>Ga0209499_1000561_pt1 | contig 27285 bp, 22 predicted proteins | sample C_130208_EF_Meta_FD_187306 | JGI IMG/M metagenome (GOLD analysis project Ga0209499, IMG submission 187306) | Freshwater microbial communities from Lake Croche, Canada to study carbon cycling - C_130208_EF_MetaG (SPAdes) (version 2) | ecosystem: Environmental > Aquatic > Freshwater > Lake... | reverse complement strand
GTTAGCGCATCCTGTGTTGCCGCCACCTCCTACTCCGTAACCAGTTAAATCAACACCAGATACGTTAATTGCATTTACCTTGTAAAGATTTGTTCCTGTGTCATATGTCTGACCAGCTGTAATTGTTACACCTGTATCGCAAGTTGTTGCAGTTGTGTAACCAGCACCAAGTGAAATTGGTACGCCACTGTTGATGGTAATAGATGTTGCAGCAACTACGCCACCAATACCCATTACACCAACTAAAGCAACAAGAATTAATAAACGCTTCTTGTTCTTATTCTTACTTTTGTTATCCATTTAAATCTCCTTTAGGGGAATCTGTTATCCGTCGGGAATAACACGATAGGTAAAGTAAAGCATGAGGGTTAAAAAATTCAAAGCAAAGATTAAGAACTTATTGCTGTTTTGTCACCTAAACAAGTGACTAGAGATTTTGTTACAACTTTCCAATACTTAACGCAAATTTATTTAAATCTGAAATATCAATTGAAGCATATGAGTAAGTGGCGTAGTAGTTGGTGCCGATGATCTGGCCTAGGTTGGTAGTTCCCAAGATGTATGTGTAATTTGTAGCAGATGAGGGGAGAACCCATGAAGCTTGTTGGGTTACACCCTGTCTATCCACAACAGCGAGGCGCATAATCTGGTTGGCACAGCCACTTGCCGTGGTGTCAACATTTGTCAGGGTAAATCCGGCGTATCGATAGTTCGCCGCACTTGTACCCCACTGGATTTTGCCAATAGTAACTGCGTTATCGCAGGTGGCCGAGCTGGTATAGCCAGCGCCCATATTGATAGGAATATCGCTGTTTACGCCGATAGTTGTGGCTGCTGTGACTCCACCAACGCCGACTGAAAGTAAAATTGCAACTAAGAAAATCTTCTGTGATTTACTTAGTTGAACCTTTAAACGCATGGGGAAAGCTCCTTAAAACATTGTTTACATTAGAACTCTAGAGATCAATCAAAGCATGAGTGTTGAAAAAAATAAAGCCGAATAACTAAATATTTTTTACTTGTAACGTAAATAGGTGACAGTTGGTTTATTAACTCTCAACCTTAGATTAAGATTCACTCATCATGCAACGGAAACTTCCCCGTCGCAAAGATGTTGCACAAAATAATTCTCCTATGAATTATTTTTTCGATAACTTTGCTGACCAAAAATTTGATCGCGTTGAGCGAAGCCATGACCCAAAGCGCAAGCCAATGGTTTTAGTAGCGATCTGGGCTGCCTTAAGCCTTACCGGGGTTGCCGCGGCCGTCGCTATAACAGTTACTGGAAATAGCGGATCAGCTGGCCAGGTCAGCTTGGCAGTTGGTAAAGCTGGGACTGTTGCTTGCGATACTCAAAATGGCGTTAATACAGACACCATCAGTAGTTGGTCAAATACTTATACAGATTTCACACTTCAAAAGGTAAATCTTTCTAATGTTGATGCCACCTGCGCTGGTAAGACAATGACCCTAGTTTTATATTTAAATAACTCAACCGCACAATCATTAACCTGCTCACTTCCTGCAACAATTGCAGCTAGCGTTAACTACTCTCAAGCTACCTTCACTTTTGCAACTGCAAGCTTTACTACATCCTCTATTAATGAGTGGCCTTGCACATCAATTAACTTGATCTCAAACCCGGTTTACATGGCATCCTTGGCTGGAACTGCGGTTCAGATCCTTTAATACCGTATTTTTATTTTTTGGTGGTAGCTGTCTGAGTGTCGATCAAATCTAGTTTTTGACCTTGAGAAACAAGTTTTTTCTGAAGTGCATAATCATTTTGAGTAATTGCATAGATCGCGCCTAGGGATAACACATCACGGCGAGCTGGTGCTTGATCTAATAATTCGTAAACAAGTTTTTTTGCATTTGGGATATCACGTTCATTAAAGGCCACCCTAGTTAGGGATAGCTTTGCGCCAATACATCTCGGATTCAGGGATAACTGTTTTGTAGCATTTCGTTTAACTACCGCCTGTTTATCTGTCTCTGACATTTTAAATGAGTCAATACCGGTTTGAGCCTCAAAATAAAAAATACATGGTAGATAACTTGAAAACTTGTAATCTGGCACCTCTTGACGGGCGACCATTGCTAGGGATGATGAAAATTTATACTGCGCGTAAGCAAAATTGCCGGCGATAAATAAACTCAAAACTGCCAGCAAAGCAGCACCTAACCTAAGTGGGATTTGAATCACTCTGCGGCTATTTGTGATTACTCCGTGCGAATACGCAGCCCCAATCGAAAAGCCAGCAAGTGCCCAGAATAGGAATTTATGTGGCAAAGTAATTGGGCTTATATTTGAATTTGTAATAAAGAGAAAATAGAAGGCGCCTAGCCAATAAAAGGTTTTTCGGTGATTTGGATATTTTTGATAATTAATAAACAAAGACCTAATTAAGACCAGTAACAAGGCGGCAAAGGCAAGCATTGAGAAGATCCCTAGTGTGGCAAAGCTTTGGATAACAGATGAATGGGCATCATTTGTGATTAGAAATTCGGTAATTGTGAAGGAGTAAAGACTGCGAGTCTGATCGTAGTAATAGCCAAAGTTATCTGGCCCAACTCCAAAAAATGGTGATTGCATAAACATCTTGATACCACTTTGCCAGAATGTGGTTCTGATAACTACCTGTGTCTCATCAGTTATAAAGGGGACTGGAATTTTTGCTAACGGGATTACCAACATAGCTTCAACCCAGAGGAGTACTGCCGCCCAAGTACCGTATGAGAGATAATTTAATGAGAAATTAAATCTTTTTATTTTGTTACGAAATTTGTAAATTAGTAAGAAGATAATAAATATTAAAAGATCCATATAGCCCTGTTTTGGACCAAGCTTATAGATTAGAAATAGTGAAAAGATTGGTAACACAATCAATAAAATTCGGTATGCAATATGTCGCTTGCCGATTAAAAGCATAATAAGTGGCAAAGTAGTTCCAACTAATGCTGATAAAAAGTCAATATTTCCTAGGGTTGAACCAAAGCCGCCATCTCCTGGCAATGTGATTAACTTAAATTGTTGAAGTACACCTAATAATTCCACTATAAAAATACCTAAAATAAAGTAGGGCAGGTGGTGCGTAAACCTATCCATGCCGATTGCAGCAAAATATAAGCTAATTACTAACAGGCCCCACAGTGATATCAATCCGGTGTAACGGCCAGTATCGCCAATCATTGACCCAATAATATTTTTACCAAATATTGTTGATAGTAAGGTGAATAAAAATATTGCACCAACACTTAACCATATTTTTTTAGTTAATTTTGGGACGTTGTTTGTAATCGCCATATACAAGCCAGCTCCGGCAGCTGAAATTGTTAAAGCAAAAAATTGAATGTTGGCATTTCTATCAAAAGAATCTTTGTATATAAATTTTGGAATAAAAGCAATCATGGTCAATATAAATGAAAGACCTATAAATGAGAATCTTTTCGATACTAGATTTTTAACCACGGAGATATATTTATTCACTACTCCCCATTCGCAAATCTAAAAACTAATTTAAACAAGATGATTAGTAAATCATGACGAACTTAGAGAACTATCTTTCAGCTATAGGTGTCCTTAGAGAAAGATTAATTAGATTGGTTTATTACTAGTAAATTAATTAACGCGATGGGTTAACCCCTCAGCCTTGTAATTCTGTGATAGTGGGCTAGCCCATTATTTTTTTAGAATTTGGCGAAGTTTTTTATTTTAATGTCACACTTTTGTCATGTTAACTAATGACAAAGTGCAAATAGATTCAAAGCACGTAATAACTAACTTTGAGTTGAAAAAAGCTTTGCTTATTTCAGATCACCCTGCATTGTTAAATGGAATTTTTCATTTCATAAAAAGTAACTTAGTCGGTGTAGAGATCACATTCTCGGGAAATTGGGATAAATATAAAAGCTCAAACCTTAACTTGAAGGACTCCTTCATTATTTTGAGCCCATTTAAAGAAAGTGAAGCTGAAATAATTACTCAGATTTCACACTTTTACGAATTAGATATTCCGGTATTGCTGATGCATGACTCTACTTTAGATGATTCACTTAAAGATATTCTAAAAATCGCACCATGTGTAATCGTTGAAAACAATTGCTCACTAGATGTTTTATACACAGCATTTTTAGAAATTATTGAAAAGAATTTCTCCTGGAAGAGTAATAAAATTAAGAAAGTAGTTGAATCATCTGGAAAGAAAGCACACTCGCTAAGTCCAAGAGAGAAAGAGTCTTTAACTCTATATGCCTCCGGACTTACTTTGCGAGAGGTAGCCAATAAATTGAAACTATCACCTAACTCAGTTGGTAAATTTATTTCTCGAGGTAAAGATAAATTAAATAAATCTGGGGCTAGTGTGAATTCAAAAACTAGTATTTATTTAGAGCTTAAAAAACGCAATTTAATGCGGTAGCTTTTTAATCAATCCGCCTATAAATGGCACAAGGAAGAAGCCTTTTCCAGCAATATCTTTAGTACTAAGAGTGACATTTTTACCCTCAAGTCCAAGGGTCAACTGCTCACCATTTATTGAAGCAGCTCCAAAGTAGACTGTCTCCACCCCTTCTACTTTACTTTTTACAACCATCACATTTCCACTTACTACCTCTTTAGTCTTCTTATAAATAATTAAACTAGTTGTAGTTGAGCCAAAAAATGTCTTTGGTCCTTGATCAGGGACCGTGGTTGATAAGCCGTAAACCTGGAATATCACTCCAATTAGAACAATTACTAAAGCTGTAAAGCCAAATGATTTACCCCGCTCTACCCAAACATTTATATATGGCTCATCCTGTTGGGGCAATGACTCACCATCTAGTGGGTGAAAGCCAGTTAGATCAGACAACCCAGAGTTACTATTTTGATTTGGTAGGTAATTACTCTTACCTACTACCGGATTATTAATGGCACTGCCGGTTCTAACTACCGGCTTAGCGGGAACGGTCTCACTACCTCGCCTACGAGTTAGTCCAATACCTTCAGCGCTAAGTAAAAATCGGTGCGCACTCTCATCAGGCCGGCCGGTGCCATGCCAGGTTGCGATCTCAACCAATGTGCCCGGATCTAACTCGCCAATTGTTATCTGATGACCTTCTGGCAATGAGATTTGAGCTGCAAAATTTTCAGAATTATCTAAAACTGCAGGAGGAGTTGGTTTGGTGTTTTCACTTTCCTCAATTTCCATAACACTCCTCGTGTTTGATAAAAGTAAATTCAAACTCTTATCGATAGCAAAATTATAGCCTGCACTACACAATTAATCGATAGTGGGAGAAAAAACAAAAGAGCCGAGCGTTAATCTCGGCTCTTTTGTCTGAGTTTAAGCCAGTACTTTTTCTCGCTTTGAAATCTTAAGCCAAGAGATAAAGCCCCAAATCACAAATGGTAGATAGATTGCATAGAGCGTTCCAGTTGGGTAGTAACCATTCTTAAAGGCAAATGGAACTCCAACTAAGTCAACTGCAATCCAAACTAACCAGAACTCAACATATCCTCGACTCATGCCAAAGGTAGCAAGTGCTGTTCCGGTAAATATCCAAGTATCAACAAATAACCATTGGCCTGATTCACCGAGAGATTTAAAGATTTGATATGCAATCGTGAAGAAGATTGCAATAGCCGGAACTAATACCAGCTTCTCTTTAGTAGTAGTCCAGCGAGGAACAACTGGTGGTGTACCTGGCGCTCCTGATTTGCGGTGTTGATTCCAACGAATCCAGCCGTAGATACTTACGACAATTAACAATAAATTACGGCTTGCTTGCCCGTAAAAGTTCTTTTGTTGATCCTCGGCGCCAAATGAAAATACCGCGCCAAGAAAAACTGTGAATAAAAGTGCATCACCGACTATTCCAACGGGCCAGGCGATTACTTTTCGCTTTAAACCAAGCACAGCGCTAGATAGGCCAAGTAATCCGCCGATTACTTCGCGCCATGCAATTGATTTACTTCCGAATTGAATTTGTGCTTCAAACAACCATTTTAAAATGGACATACGTTATCTCCTAGATGTTCCTTTATCCAGACTTTAACTGTCGGTCTCGGAGTTTCACCAAGTCAACCAAATGAATTTCATTTGGGTCGCGGACTTTTACCGCCGGTTCGGAATTACACCGACCCCCAGATACATCGGTGGCAATATTACTTCAATTGCCAACTACTTTTTATCGTTACCTATTTCTTTAATAAGATTAAAATCACTACTTCCAAGTTGGCCTTGGGAGGCATACAACTCTAATTTCGCCCTGGTATCTTCAATATCTAGATTTCTCATTGTTAACTGCCCAATTCGATCCTCTGGCCCAAAGGCTGAATCTTCGGTTTTCTCCATGGACAACTTCTCAGGTGAGTAGGAAAGCTTTTCACCTTTGGTATTAATAATTGAGTAATCATCACCACGACGCAATCTAATTGTTACTGAACCTGTAATTGCAGATGCCACCCAACTAGTTAGTGATTGTCTGAGCATTAATGCTTGCGGATCAAACCAGCGACCTTCATATAACAATCTTCCTAATTTGCGTCCTTGTTCATGATAGGTAGCAATGGTGTCCTCGTTGTGAATTGCACTCACTAATCGCTCATAAGCAATAAATAAAAGCGCCATACCGGGTGCTTCATATATACCTCGGCTTTTCGCCTCAATAATTCGATTCTCTATTTGATCACTCATGCCAAGACCATGACGGCCGCCGATGGAGTTAGCCTCTTTAATAAGGGCGACGCAATCTTTTATAAGATTGCCATTAATTGAAACTGGCCTGCCTTGCACAAACTCAATTGTTACATCTTCACTATCAATTTTTACTGTCTGATCCCAAAACTTAACTCCCATAATTGGTTCAACTATTTCAATATGTGAGTCTAAGTTTTCCAGTGACTTAGCCTCATGGGTTGCCCCTAATATGTTTGCATCGGTGCTGTATGCCTTCTCTGTTGAATCTCGATATGGCAGGTTGTGGTCTGCTAACCACTTTGACATCTCTTTTCTGCCACCTAACTCATTTACAAAATCTTTATCAAGCCAAGGCTTATATATTTTAAGCTTTGGATTTGCTAGCAATCCGTAGCGATAAAAACGCTCAATGTCATTACCTTTATAGGTTGAACCATCGCCCCAAATTAAAACATTATCTGCCATCATCGCTCTTACCAATAAAGTTCCTGTAACTGCTCTGCCAAGGGGTGTGGTATTAAAATAAATTTTGCCAGCAGTTGAAATATGAAATGCTCCGCAGGCAAGGGCGGCCAAACCCTCTTCAACTAAAGCAGTTTTGCAATCAACTAACCGCGCAATATCTGCGCCATACTCTTTTGCTCGATTAGGAACTGTTTCAATATTTGGTTCATCATATTGACCAAGATCTGCGGTGTATGTGCAAGGGGTTGCACCCTTACTTTTCATCCATGCAACTGCAACTGAGGTATCTAAGCCACCACTAAATGCGATGCCAACTTTTTGGCCAACTGGCAGAGATGAGATCACCTTAGACATAGCGCCATTCTAACCTTTCAGATTAAAGCCCCGCTTGGTTTAAGCCATAGATCGAGGGCCAAATAGCAAAACTGATCGACACTGGCAGGATTAAAAAGACAACTGGGATAAGTAAAGTGATCTCACTTTTCCCTGATTTCTTAAGTAGCGCTGATAATCAATAGTTGAGTTTGATTTCGGCGGGAAAGTTGCATATCTCGCTTTACTATTTGATCAAACCTGCTTTGAGCGATCGCACCAGTTAATAGATCAATCTCACCATTATTAACAAAAAATATTTGTGCAGCTATCTCACTTAGATCCTTCATTATGAGGCTAGAGGGTAGTATTTAAAGGTGAATCTGAAAAGAGTTTTTGCTACCGAGGTGAGTAGAAGGTGGGCGGTCTTTTTGCTTCGCGCAGAGGCTGGGTTACTGCTTGCGCTAGTTATTTATTTGATCACTGCCCCACTTATTTCAGATGTATCCGCACCGGCTGCTTTAACTGCTGAGATTGTTTTTGGGTCACTCGGCGCACTTGGCCTCTGGTTTTGCGCAAATGGCTTTAAGAATAAAAAATCTTATGGTCGAGCTCCAGCAGTACTGGCAAACTTAATTGCACTTGGAGTTTCTTACTATATGGTTTCTGGAAGTTTTCTCATAGTTGGTATTCCGCTTGGTTTGCTTGCATCAATTACTTTGCTATCTGCCGCATTTGGCTATAGCGAATAACTACCATTCAACTATTTGACGATCCTCCCAAAGCAATCCAGTTTTATCTTTTTCAAAATCAAAATCTCTAAGGGCTAACCAAATTGCTGTTTCAGCACCTTCCTGCGCACTTCGTGGCGCATCTTCACCGCCCATATCTGTGCGGCAATGTCCTGGACAAATTGCATCCACCAGAAACCCGCGCGCACCTAATCCAGTTTCATAGGAAAGATTTTTTACCAAGGCATTCACACCAGCTTTACTAATTCGGTATGGAGCCAGTCCGCCATGTGTGCCAGGTCCACTCATTCTGCCTAAACATGCAGAGTAAACAATTACTCTTCCCGCTCTTGCCTCTGCCATTGCGGGTGCTAATTCATTAACCGCCGTAAATACCGCATCTAAATTAATAGACAAAGTTCTGCGCCATTCCTCATCATTAGTTCGCAAAGTTTTAGACATTTTTTCACTCATTACTCCGTGTGCTAAAACTAAAATATCTAGAGTTGAAAAACCATTACTTGTTGCCTCTTGATTAATTTCACCTAAAACTTCACGAAACTTTTTACCATCTGATACATCAACTGCTCGGTAATTACAGCCAAGTTGTTTTGCACTCTCTGCTGCTCGGTTCTGGTCTTTGCCAATTATGTATACCGATATACCAGCTGCAATTAAACCTTTAGCGGTTTCATATCCAAGGCCGCGAGATCCCCCAGTCACAATCGCCCATTTTTTATCACCACTCATAGGTACAACCTTGCCGTGATTTATGGGCAGTTACCAGCCTTAAATATGTGCTGGTGGCCACTTTCACTTACTTTATAACGCCTATAAGGGTTTAGTAGGCAGAGAGTGAGAGTTAAGATTAACCTGTTGCATCAATATCGATTTAGTCAATATAGGGAGAATAAGTGAGCGAAGCCGGAGCTAATACGCCCGCTAATCACTTCGGTGGCTCCTTCGGTCCTAACGAGTGGTTAGTGCAGGAAATGTATGAGAAATACCAAAGTGATCCTGCATCTGTTGATAAAGCGTGGTGGGAGTTCTTCGCTGACTTTAAGGGAACACCCTCATTAAATGGTTCGACAAACTCTGTGCCAAATAAACCAGGCGTTCCACCAATTCCTAAAGCGCAACAAACAAAAGTAGTAAGTAATCCGCCAGTAGTAATTCCTGAACCGGCTGCGCCAGTTACTTTGCAACCAAAGATTGAAAAAATTGAGACTCCAACTCAAGCCTCAACTTTTAAACCAGCTGATCCGATTGTTAAGCCGATTCCAACCTTAGTAACCCCATCTGCAGCTTCAGTTGAACCAATTCGTGGAGTAGCAGCGCGGGTTGTGCAATCAATGGAAGGCTCACTTTCAGTTCCAACTGCAACAAGTGTGAGAGTGGTTCCTGCGAAATTACTGATTGATAATCGAACTGTTATTAACAATCACCTAAAACGTGGCCGTGGTGGCAAAGTTTCATTTACTCATTTAATTGGTTACGCAATGATTAAAGCGGCAAGGGCAATGCCAGAAATGAATGCTTTCTTTACCGAGCTAGAAGGAAAGCCTGCGGTTGGGCATCCAGAGCATATTAATTTAGGTATTGCGATTGATTTAGCAAAACCAGATGGCTCTAGACAATTATTAGTTCCCTCAATTAAAGGGTGTGAGAATTTAGATTTTGCGCAATTTTGGTCTGCCTATGAAGATATGGTGCGAAAAGCTAGAGGTGGCGCATTAACAGTTGAAGATTTTGCTGGCACCACACTTTCACTTACAAACCCAGGCACAATTGGCACAGTTCACTCCGTGCCTAGATTGGTACAAGGACAAGGTTTAATTCTTGGTGTTGGCGCACTTGATTATCCTGCCGAATTTCATGGCGCGAATGAGCAAACTCTTGCTGATTTAGCGATTAGCAAAGTAGTAACAATTACTAGCACTTACGACCATCGAATTATTCAAGGCGCTCAATCTGGTGATTTCCTGCGCCGGATTCATGAAATTTTGCTTGGCGAAGAAAACTTCTACGATGAAATCTTTGAAGCACTTCGGATTCCATATGTTCCAATTCGCTGGGTTGTTGATATGCAATTTGGAAAAGATGATGATGTTAGTAAGACAGCTCGGGTGCAAAAATTAATTGATGCCTACCGCACAACTGGTCATTTAATGGCAGATGTTGAGCCCCTTGCATATGTTCAAAGATCCCACCCAGATTTAGATGTTGTTACTCATGGCCTATCACTTTGGGATCTAGATCGAGAGTTTGCAACCGGTGGCTTTGGCGGTAAATCATTTATGAAGTTAAGAAGAATTTTAGGAGTGCTTCGTGACTCTTACTGCCGAACTATCGGGGTTGAGTATATGTATATTGCTAATCCGGATGAGCGTAAATGGATTCAAGAACGTATTGAAGTAGGTGCACCAAGAACTGCTCGGGAAGAGCAACTTAGAATTCTGCGCAAGTTAAATAGTGCTGAAGCATTTGAATCATTTTTACAAACTAAATTTGTGGGGCAAAAACGTTTTTCACTTGAAGGTGGCGAGTCAGTAATTCCATTACTCGATGCGATGATTTCATCAGCTGCTGATTCTGGTTTAGATGAAGTGTGTATCGGAATGCCACACCGTGGCCGGTTAAATGTGTTAGCAAATATTGCTGGTAAATCATATGGCCAGATATTCCAAGAGTTTGAAGGAAATTACCATGACAATGAGGTCCACGGTTCTGGTGATGTTAAGTATCACCTAGGCACTAAAGGAACATTTACTGCCGAATCTGGTTCAAAAACTAAAATTTATTTAGCTGCTAATCCATCGCATTTAGAGGCGGTAAATCCAGTTCTTGAAGGAATTGTTCGTGCTAAGCAGGATAAATTAAGAGCTACTGCGGGTGATACTTCAATCGATGAGCAAAATTCATATCCAGTCCTTCCTATCTTGTTGCATGGAGATGCTGCATTTGCCGGCCAGGGAGTTGTTTCTGAAACACTTTCACTTTCACTTTTAAAGGGATATCGAACTGGTGGAACAATTCATATAGTTGTTAACAATCAAGTCGGATTCACGACTTCACCACATGCAGCAAGATCTTCAACATATTCAACTGATATCGCAAAGATGATTCAGGCTCCGGTATTTCATGTTAATGGTGATGATCCAGAGGCATGTGTTCGAGTTGCTCGCCTTGCATTTGAGTATCGCCAAGCATTTAATAAAGATATTGTGATTGACATGATTTGTTACCGCCGACGCGGTCACAATGAAGGTGATGAGCCAAGCTTTACCCAACCGCTTATGTATAAATTAATTGATGCAAAGCGATCTACTAGAAAGCTTTATACCGAAGCTTTAATTGGTCGTGGCGATATAACTGTGGAAGAAGCGGAAGAGGTGCTTCGCGACTACCAGCAGCAGCTTGAAGGTGTATTTACTGCCGTTCATAACACTGAACCAGAGAGTGATCCAAATTGGAAAGCACCAGTAGTTCCTGCACCACACACAGTAAATACTGCATTATCTGAAGCGGAGTTAAGAAAAATTGCGGCAACTCAATCTACAATTCCAGCCGACTTCACAGTTCATCCAAAATTACTGCCGCAATTATTAAAACGAGTTGAAATGCTAGATGAAGCAACTGTTGACTGGGCAACCGGTGAAATGTTTGCCTTTGGTTCACTATTGCAAGAAGGCTATCCAATCCGAATGAGTGGCCAGGATGTTAGACGGGGAACATTTAGCAACCGTCATGCCGTAATTGTTGATAAAGAGACCGGAAAAGATTTATTCCCACTTCGATCTTTAGTTAAAGACCCTAACCAATTCCATATTTACGACTCACTTCTATCTGAGTATGCAGTAATGGGATTTGAGTATGGCTACTCAGTTGAGCGAGAAAATGCATTGGTAATCTGGGAGGCGCAATTCGGCGATTTTGCAAACGGTGCTCAAACTGTTGTTGATGAATTTATTTCTTCTGCACTACAAAAGTGGGGCGAAAGATCTTCTATAGTTTTATTACTGCCTCATGGATATGAAGGGCAAGGGCCAGATCACTCCTCTGGTCGAATTGAAAGATTTTTAGCCTTATGCGCTGAACAAAATATGACAGTTGCTCAACCTTCTACTCCGGCCTCTTACTTCCATCTGCTTCGCTGGCATATGAAAAACCCAGCTCGCCGGCCACTAATTGTCTTTGAGCCAAAATCTATGTTGCGATTAAAAGCTGCTGCAAGTGGTCTAAATGATTTTACAACTGGAACTTTTAAGCCATTAATTGCGGATGAGAAGGTAAATAATGTAACTCGGTTAATCTTCACATCCGGAAAAGTTTATTACGATCTGATCGCCGAACGTGAAAAACTCAATGAGCATTCGACTGCGATCGTCAGAGTTGAACAGCTTTACCCACTACCAATTGAAGAAATAATTGCTGAAGCTAAGAAGCATCCAAAAGCAACCTTGCTATGGGTGCAAGATGAACCCGCAAATCAAGGTCCTTGGCCATTTATTGCCCTTGCTGCATCTGAAGCATTTGTTGCACATGAAGAATTGGCCGGAAGAAGTTTGCGCAGAGTTTCAAGGAGAGCAACAGCAAGTCCAGCAACTGGAAATCATCATTTGCATGAAGAAGAAGAAAAAGCATTAATGACTGAGGCCTTTACTCGTTAACTTCCGCTTCGGTATTTAAGTACTACTTTTGCTAGAAATAACTCTTCTGCTAACCATCCCCAGTTGCGTGAATCCTCACTAAGCGGGCTATCCCCTTCAACCCAGTACCTAGTAATGCCGTGCTCGATTCGGTTCTCTTTCAATCGCTTTAATAATTTAACCCCTGGTCGGTTTGGATCCTGCACTAAGTAGACCACCCCAATTTTTAGTGTGTGCTTTTTACCACTTAAATTTCGAACTATCAGCCAATCACCTTGATTATATGAAGGTGCCATGGAGTTTCCAGAAACTATCACCGTGCTAAAACCGAACATGAGGAGTATTCTCCCACTATAAATTACTTTTTAATCAACAAAGGAGAAAAATGATAAATGCATTGATAGCACGAATTACACCTAAGGAATCTGTATTCGCTCATTGTGATCTACCATGCGGAGTATACGATCCAGCGCAAGCAAAAATTGAGGCACAATCTGTTAAAGCTTGCATGGAGAAGTATGCAGCTAGCAGTGATTCAGATTTTAAATCTCGTGCAGTTGCAATTAAAGAAGAGAGATCAGAATTAGTAAAGCATCATCTTTGGGTTTTATGGACTGATTACTTTAAGCCAAATCATTTTGAAGCATACCCTCAGCTCCACTCCCTATTTAATGAAGCAACTAAATTAGCTGGGGCTGGTGGAAGTAAAGGCACAAATGATGTTGCCGTAGCAGAAAAACTAATCTCTAAGATTGATGAGATTGCTGAAATTTTCTGGGCAACAAAAAAGTAATTAAACTTTAATCGCTAGTGGCTTAGAAATTTAAGCTGCTAGCGATTTTGTTTTCCTTGCCTAAACTACCTTTTTCAGCAATTATCGTCTCCGCCGCTACTCGCGCCATGAATGAAACTCGCTCAACAAATTTTCTCGTGATCAAACCATTTGCTATTAATCTTGAGGATTGATGCACCTCGACCTCAAACTTTAAAATATTTTCAGCTAAGCCAAGACATCTTGAGGTTGCATGTATTTCAGTACCAACACCGACCGCACCAATAATCTCGACTTGTGAGTTAGATGTAACAGTCGTTTCACCAAAGTCTAAAAACTCAATTATTGCTGCACTACATGAGCTCTCAATTAATGCAAGAATCTGATTAGAACCAACGACTGGTAAATCATTAATCCCTTGAGCAACTGATGTGTCGCCAGGCCGAACTGACATTGTTGCCATACCTATGGCTCCAATAACTTGCTCAGGTTTCATAATCACAAGATTAGTGATTAATTAATTATTCTTGCGGGAATTGCCTACGAATTTCGCTAGTTATTTCAATTTGTGTCGCACCATCAGTGGTGATCTCCGTATAAGTGGTTTGAGTATAGGTAATTTCAGTGATCCCTTGGTTTTGATCCTGCTGCATCATTTGGTTATAAAGATCTTGAGTTTGTTGGTTTATTCGATCATTTAATTCTTCTGGAGCTGATTCATTTAAAGCATTGCATAAAAGGTTTCGTATTAAAGCTAAAGCAGTATTTTCTTGTTCCATTTGCATGCGACATGGTGAACATTGCCCAAAATGAATTTCAACCTCACTTAATTGTTGGTCATCAAAAATTTCATGGTCGATATAAAGAATAATATTTGGTAAAACCTGTTCGCAGGGAATCAAGCGACTTTCATTAAAACTCATTTTTGATCACCTGCTTTATCTTTTCCGTATCCTCGATCTTTTGCATAAGCAGACAAAGATGCCCTTAATAATTTACGCCCACGATGTAATCTAGACATAACCGTGCCAGTTGGCACACCAGTAATCTCAGCAATTTCTTTATATGAAAAACCTTCCACATCAGATAAATAAACAGCCATTCGAAAATCTTCTGGCATTTGGGCAAGTGCTTCCTTGATATCTTTATCAGCAATATTTTCTAAAACTTCATCTTCTGCAGATTTACCTTGGTCACTGGTATGTGAAGAAGCATCTGCAATCTGCCAGTCTTCAATTTCACCAGCTGATATTTGTGGCCTGCGTTGATCTTTCCGATAATTATTTATAAATGTTGTTGTAAGAATTCGATATAGCCAAGCTTTTAAATTTGTACCAGGCTCAAATTGGTGAAAGCTTGTAAACGCTTTTGCATATGTATCCTGGACTAAATCTTGAGCATCATGAGAATTTTTGGTATATCTGAGTGCAGCTCCATAAAGTTGCGAGGTAAAAACTAGTGCATCTTTTTCGAACCTAGCTTTTCGCTGCGCTAAGGTTTCTTTTTCACGGTCAATAACTACCGGCAATAAATCTTCATTACTCATCTGGGATAAGGCTACCTCGAATGGAGTTTTAGGAATCTGAGTGTATTTTTTATTTTGGCCAATATCCTGGCGCAAAGCATTCATACCTGAAATAACCTAGTTTTCGCCTTCCTTATTCCCATAACTAACCACAATATCCATGTTTAAATGCCTAATCTGCCTTGGTAGGTGGAAGGTAGACTGATACATATGACTAATTGGAGCGCACCTTTTCGCAATGGATTAAGTGATTCGTCCGCACCGATTAATGCCAAAGTAAGGGTTCCGGGGTCTAAATCAGCAACCAATAGAGCGTTAATTTTGGCTGCGATCTCTAAGACACCTTCGATACTGCGAAAACCCCTTTCCTCTCGTGATACCGATTTAATGGTTAGGGGGTTGAAAAGCCTAGGTTGCAAAATTGAGGAGATAAAAACAAGTACAGGCTTTGATTATCAAGTAACACCACAACAACTAATCGGTCCAACTCAGATTGATGTTGGAAACGCAGGAACAGTGATGCGCTTTTTGCCACCAATTGCGGCATTGGCAACTGGATTGATCTACTTTGATGGTGACGCAAGGTCACATGAGCGGCCACTTGAACCGGTCATAAAGGCACTTGAACAACTTGGCGTTTCAATTGAACATGGAAATAAATATCGTCTGCCACTAACTTTAAATGGATCGGGCCGGATTAAAGGCGGACAAGTAGAGATTGACGCAAGCGCGTCAAGCCAATTTGTATCAGCGCTGTTGTTACTAGGGCCGGCAACAGATAGTGGAATTACTGTCAAACATATAGGTAAATCACTTCCATCTCTGCCACATATAGAGATGACTATTCAAATGCTTAGGCAGTTCGGTGCTGTAGTTGAGGTTGATAAAAATATTTGGAGTGTTAAACCTGGAACTCTTACTGGCCAGGATTTAACTATTGAACCAGATCTTTCAAATGCTGCGCCATTTATGGCAGCTGCAATAGTGTGTGGTGGAAGTATTGAAATTCTGGATTGGCCTAAATCAACTACTCAGCCTGGCGATCAATTACGAAATATTTTTGCATCTATGGGAGCAAAGATTGAACAAACCACTGCAGGCTTAAAAATATCAGGGGCCAATACAATAAATGGAATTGATATTGACCTACATGATGTTGGTGAGTTAACCCCATCTATTGCTGCAGTAGCTGCTTTGGCATCTTCACAATCCACCTTACGAGGAATTGCACATTTGCGATTACATGAGACAGATCGACTAGCAGCACTGGCTAATGAAATTAATAATTTGGGTGGTGATGTTACCGAGGGACCTGGTGAGCTGCTAATTAAGCCAGCTAAACTAGTTGCATCGCAGATTTTTAAAAGTTATGAAGACCATAGAATGGCAACTGCTGGTGCGATTATTGGACTTGCAGTCAAGGATTTGATTGTTGAAAACATAGAAACAACTAAGAAAACATTGCCTGATTTTCCCGGTATGTGGCAGGAAATGCTTAATGGCAAGTAAAAAAAGTAACTGGGATGAAGATGATGTGCGAATCAACAAATCTCGACAGTTTGGATCAAGCAATAAAGCACGGCCTCGCACAAAGGATAGACCAGATTATTCAAAAGCACAGGTTGCAACAATCACTGAGGTTGACCGCGGTCGAGTTAAATGTTTAATTGAAAGTGATAATGGCAAATTAGTTGTTACTGCTATGAAAGCACGTGAACTTGGCAAAAAGTCAGTTGTGGTCGGAGATTTAGTTTCAATTGTTGGTGATATATCTGGTTCAGATGGTTCTCTTGCCCGAGTTGTTGCAGTTCTACCGCGCAGAAACTCTCTTACTAGAACTATTGATGATCATGAAAATGATGAACGAGTAATTGTCGCTAATGTTGATCAGATTGCAATTGTTATTTCAACTACAAATCCAGAGCCTCGAGAAGGTTTTGTAGATAGAGCTTTAGTTGTTGCGTTTGACCAAGGCATTACACCAATCATTATTATGACAAAACAAGACTTATCTAGTGGTGATGAGTTTTTAAAAACTTATAAGGATTTGGATATTACAATCTACAAGGTTGATCGAAACTCTGATCTAACAAATCTTAAAGAAATATTAAGTAATAAAATTACTGTTCTGCTTGGTCACTCCGGAGTTGGTAAATCAACATTAGTAAATAACCTACTTGGCAGCAGTGCAGACGCTGGATTAACATCTGACACTCCTAATACTTATCGCGCGACTGGCGATGTTAATGAAGTTACTGGTAGAGGTCGCCACACTTCTTCGAGTGCGATAGCACTTCCCTTGTCGCCAACTTTTAGTGGTGATGAATTTGGTTGGATAATAGACACACCAGGAGTTAGATCTTTTGGTATAGCTCATATTCAACCCTCTCGAGTTATTTCTGCCTTTGCTGAATTTAATGAGGCAATCTCACATTGCCCTAAGAATTGCTCACACAATGAAAATGAGTGTGCGTTAAATAATTGGCCAGGGCTAACAAACCAAAATCTTGCAAGGCTGGCAAGCCTTCGTCGAGTGCTATCAGTTGAGTAAAAAGTAAGAGTAATCTGAAGACCATGGGCACTAATATTGAAGTCAACCAAATAAAAACTAGGCAGGTTGATTTAAGTGTTATTGGTATGACCTGCTCATCATGTGTTAGCACAATAGAGCGATCTTTAAATAAAATACCTGGAGTAAGAGCGGCAGTTAATCTTGCAATGGAGTCAGCACATGTAATTGCCCCGTTAAACATCTCTGAGAAAGAATTAATTTCCGCAGTAACTTCAGCCGGATATCAAGCAACTGCATTTAAAGGTGAGCGTGAGTCATTTGAGAAATCAAATCGATTGGGAATCAGGTTATTAATAACGTTTTTATTAACGGCGCCAGTAATTTTGATATCCATGTTTGACAGTTGGCACGAAGAGATTGATGCCCGCCTATTATCAGTGGTTAGTAATATTAATATTCTATTGGCAAATAACGGCCAAAAAATTGTTATTTCTTACCCAAATGCTCCAATTACTACTTGGCTTTTAATTTCGCTGTCGATCCCCGTAGTTTTCGTTTTAGCTTGGCCAATTCATAGAGCTGCTATTAAAAATCTGACTCATCCAACTATGGATACGTTAGTTTCTTTAGGTTCACTCGTTTCACTTAGTTGGAGCATTTACTCTGCATCAACATATACTGCTAAAGATAATACGACGCCAACAATTTATGCTGAAGTTTCATCAGCGGTAATTTTCTTTGTCATGCTTGGCCGATATTTAGAACATAGAGCAAAACGCAAGGCCGGTTCAGCACTGGCTGAGTTATTCAAATTATCTGCTGGAACAGTTGAGGTAAAACGTGGAAATTCCACATCAGTAATTTCTATTGATGACCTTGTAGTTGGTGATCTATTTGTTGTAAAGCCTGGAGACTCAATACCAACAGATGGCCAAGTAGTATCTGGATTTAGCACAATTAATAATTCATTTTTAACCGGTGAAGCAACACCTGTTGAGGTAGCCATAAATGATTTAGTTTTTGCTGGATCAATTAATAATAACGGTAATTTAATTGTTAAAGCCAATCGAATTGGATCAGATACTGAACTAGCTCGAATAACCCGAATGGTGCTTGCCGCACAATCTGAAAAAGCACCTGCTCAACAATTAGCTGACCAAGTAAGCAGAGTTTTTGTACCAATTGTTTTATTGCTTTCTATCTCTACTTTTCTCGCTTGGTACTTAACTGGAACTGCTCTTGCACAATCAATTGCTATCGCAGTTGCAGTATTAGTTATTGCATGCCCGTGTGCTCTTGGGCTGGCAACTCCTATCGCACTTCTAGTTGCATCTGGTAAAGCGGCAAAAAACGGCATAATTATTAGATCACCTAAATCAATTGAAAAAGCAGTTGGCATTACTGATGTCGTATTTGATAAAACCGGCACCTTAACTACTGGCCAAATGCTTCTGCAGGAGATGGTTTTGATTGATAATCCACTTACAACAGAAAGTACTGTTATATCTGCCTCTGATCTGATGAGTTACGCATTAAGTATCGAATCTCTTGATTCACATCCAATTGCGGTAGCAATTGCAAATGCATTATCAAAACAAGGTATTGAACCATTTACTGTTACCGATTTTGAGCATACATCTGGAGTAGGTGTTGCAGCAAGAGTTCACCCAGTTGGAACATCTACTTCTAAAGCGGTTTTAATTGGTTCACCAGTTTCAATTGCCCGTAGTACTACTGAGTTCTCGCCAAAATTAACGGCTGCGGTTGAAGCCGCAAAAGCTAGAGCAAACTCAGTTGCAGTTCTTGCAATCGATGGCCTGGCTTATGGAGTATTTGAAGTTGGGGACCAGGTTAAGCCAGAAAGTAAAGATGCAATAACTAAGCTGCACCAAGCTGATTTAAATACTTGGTTAGTAACCGGAGATGGCGAAATTGCTGCAATCTCAATGGGTGCTCAGGTTGGAATTCCAATAGATCATATTTTTGCCTCAGCTTCACCCATTGACAAATTAGAGTTTGTTTTAGCCCTTCAAGAAAAAGGTAAAGTGTTAATGATTGGTGATGGTATTAATGATGCTGCGGCAATTGCTCAATCAGATTTAAGTATTGCTATGGGATCTGGAACAGATACTGCGATCGCCGCTGCAGATATAACTTTAATTAGACCTTCTTTAATTGCAGCTCTTGATGCAATGGCTATTTCAAAGAAAACTACAAAGATTATTAAATCTAACCTAATTTGGGCATTTTTATATAACGTAGTTTGTATACCGGTTGCGGCTAGTGGAAATTTGGCACCAATGTATGCAGCTGGTGCAATGTCATTATCTTCACTATTTGTAGTTTTAAATAGTTTACGTATCAAGTAAAAGTTGGTAGCGGGGGCAGGATTTGAACCTACGACCTCTGGGTTATGAGCCCAGCGAGCTACCGAGCTGCTCCACCCCGCGTCGGTAGTTAAATTCTAGAGGAGTAAGGGCAATTAACCCAAATGGGTAATTTAATTATCTATTTTGCGCGGAGATCAATGCAGCAATAGCTGCCTTAACTCTTGCTCGTGCTTTATCTTCAGCAGCACCATCTAAACGCTTTTGTGCTGCTTCAAGATCTGCATAAGCAGATTGCAATGAGGCAATTGCTGATCTAATAGCTTGGCTACTTCCAACTCCACCATTTGCTGGTGTATTAGATTGATTATTCCCACTAGTTGTTCCAGAGTTTCCACCAAAGACTTGGTCTAAAGCTCCTTGTAATGTTTCGCTAAATCCAATTTGATCACCAAAGGAAACCAAAACTTTTTGTAATAATGGATAGGCAGCGGTATTACCGGTTGCTTTTACATAAACTGGCTGCACATAAAGCAGACCATTTCCAACTGGAAGTGTTAATAAGTTACCAAGTACAACATCAGATCCACCTTGGCGAAGTAATGAAAGTGAGGTCGCTACTTCAGGCTTTGCCTCAAAGTTAGATGAAACCTGTGATGGGCCAGCAACGTTTGTTGATCGTGGAAGTTGTAGCACAGTTATTTTTCCGTACTCATCTCCAGCATCAGAGTTAACAACTGCTAGCGCAGTTAAGTTCTCACGTCCTCCTCTTGGTACAAATGGTGTGTACAGAGAAAATGTAGGTTTACTTTGACCTGGAATTTGCATAGTTAAGTAGTAAGGAGGTTGATTACCTGAGTTTGAACCAAAGCTTGAAGGATCAAGTGGTACCCGCCAGAAATCTTGACCACCATAAAATGCACTAGCAGTTGTGACATGGTAGGCGCTCAAAATATCTCTTTGAACGCGGAACATATCCTCTGGATAGCGAATATGGGCTAATAACGCTGGTGAGATATCACTCTTTGATTTAACGGTGCCCGGAAATGCTTTGCTCCAAGTCGCAAGCACTGGATCTTTTTCATCCCACTGATACAAAGTAACTGTTCCATCATATGCATCCACAGTGGCTTTAACAGAGTTGCGAATATAGTTAACATTTTTATCATCTAGTGAAGCAACCGCACTTGATCTGCTAGTTAGCGCATCTCCAGTATTTGCAAGATTTACTACTCGAGAGTTTGGATATCCGGCACTAGTTGTATAGCCATCAATTATCCAAAGTATCTTGCCATCAATAATTGCTGGGTATGGATCGCCATCTAGAGTTAACCAAGGCGCAACTTTTGCTACTCGATCGCGAGGATGACGATCAAATAAAATCTTTGAATCTGAGTTAATTAAATTAGATAAAACAATTCTCTGTTCTTGATATTTAATCGCAAATAACAAGCGAGAGAAGATTGAGCCCATTGGCACTCCACCTTTACCGGTATAGGTGTAGTTCTTCTGACCATTTGCAGAGTTGTCATCAGGATAATCAAGCTCAACTGGATTACTTGCTGCAGGTCCGCCAATAATTGAATAATCAGGAACATTCTCACCAAAATAAACCCGTGGCTCAAAATCTCCTAAGCCTTTAGTTGGTGGGATATCACCAACCGTAAAGCTTGGTTTACCATCGGCATCAACTGTATTTCCAAAAGCTCCCACCATTCCAAAGCCGTGGGTATAAACAAGGTGATCATTAATCCAATTTCTAGATGGATTACCATCAATATTTAATTCACGAACTGAAACAACCACATCGCGCTCTTTACCATTTATCGTATAGCGATCAATATCAAGTGAGTCAGCAAAGCTGTAATAAGGCTTAATCTGTTGCAATTGTCTAAAGGTCGCTGATAAAACATTTGGATCCATTAAGCGAATATTTGCAATTGTTGCCGCATCATTTGCTAGCTGACCAGCTGAAGTAGTAACAGTTGCCTGATAATCCTTAACCTCAACCCCATCTAAGCCATAGGCAATACGGGTCGCATCAATATTTTTCTGAATAAATGGTGCTTCTTTGGTGGATTCAGATGGTTTAACTTGAAATTGTTGAATTGTTGCAGGGTATACACCGGCAATTAGAACCGATGCGATCACCATCAATGCCACACCTGCGGTTGGCAACAACCATGATTTTCTAACAATGTTGGCGAAAAAGAGCAGCGAACAAACAACTGCAATGGCTGCCAAAATGGATTTAGCTGGAAGCACCGCATTCACATCAGTGTAGGTAAGACCCGTAATTAACTTTCCCTCTTTTAAAGTAAGGGCAAAACGATCAAACCAATATGCAACTGCTTTAAGCAATACTAGAAGTCCAAGTAAAATTGAAAGTTGCACTCGAGCCGCAACAGTAGTGCGATCTTCTTTCACTTGCGTGCGAATACCACCATAGATGTAATGAACAGCTGCTGCTGCAAGTAATGCCAAAATTATGGTCGAAATACCCCAACCTATTAATGATTGATACATCGGCAACTTAAAGGCAAAGAATGAAATATCTTTACCAAATTGTGGATCTACTGTTCCAAAGCTTGTCGCATTCTTAAATAACAACCATTCCTGCCAAAGTTTTGAGCCAGCACTACCAGCAAAATAGAAAAGGGTTAGAAATACACCAATTCCTACGAACCTTCGAACTGGTTCAAGTTGAGCTCTATATCTCTCTAAGTTATCAGCTTCAACCGCTACTGGAACATAAATTGGACGCTTGCGAAAAGCTATATAAATATTTGCGGTTATGAATATGGAGGTAATAAGTCCGAATCCTATGAATAAATATATTTTAGTAAATAATGTTGTTTGCCACACATTCACAAAATCAACTGAGCGATACCAAAGTAAATCAGCATAAAAACTACTTGAAGAAATTAATATGCTGCCTAATATAAATAGAACAACAGCAGTAATTGTTAGTGGGCTAACCCGACGCTTACCTGGACCACGATTTCCGAATGGGTTTGGAAAAGAACCACCAAATCCACTTCCGCCAAATGGGTTGTTATTACGATTAAATCCGCCGCCACCAAAGCCTGAGTTGCTCATGGCCAAATCTTATCTATATCTAGGAGGCCGTTGCACAGCTTGGATATGTGGTATCAGCAGGCAGATTCAGCACTGAAATTGCCTCGGTCAGTGTGGCGACCGGCACAATTTTCATATCATTTTTACTTCCGCTATTGGTCAATTGATCTTTGTTTTTAATGTCAGTGCAATTCTCAATTGGTGCAAGAAATATCTTTACGCCATCTTTCTTGGCTCCAATAATTTTCTCAGCAATTCCTCCGATTGGACCGACTTGGCCATCTGCGGTAATTGTTCCAGTCCCAGCAATATTTCGTCCTCGAATTAAATCAGCTGGAGTTAGTTTTTCAACTACACCGAGAGCAAATACCAGTCCCCCGCTTGGCCCGCCGGTCTCAGCTAATTGAATTTTAACTTGAAAAGGAAAGTTAAAATTTTGTTGAATGTTTACACCAATAAATGCAGAGCCATCATCTCGAGCAGATAATTTAATCTGCTTTGTAATAATTTCTCTTTCAGATCGCAGGACCTTAATTGATACTAAATCTCCTGGTTGTTTTTGATCTAAATACCTCATGATTTCAGAGGCCGATTCAAACTTTTTATCATCAACACTTAATACGATATCTGATTTATATAATAATTTGTTTGCATTAGTTTGATCATTTACCTCAGTTATTACCAACTTTGAGGTGCTTTTGTAACCTAAATAATTTAGAGCCGCTGCAGTTGCATTAGTTTGAGAACCACTCATCTCCTCTGCGCCATTCTTCATTGAATCTGCCGCGCTTTCGCCCTCTGGATAAACCTCAACCCGTGGTAGCACTGCGCGATTTTTATCAAACCATCCATACAAAACATCAAAGCCCGTTATGTAAGAGTCTGGGTCAGTAACCATGACCGAGGTAACCGATAACTTTCCAGTTGTTGGATAACTTTTAGTTCCAGTTATGGTTATGGCTGAACCTAATATGTTCTGAGGATTTCCGGGTGAGAGTATTACAAATGGTGAGGGCAGAAAAAGGGAGGCAAGAACTAAAGCTGTAACCGCAATTTTTGTATTTGTTGGCAGTTTAGGTTTAATTGGCAGCAAGGATTTCATCTAAATAACTAACTACTTAATTACTTCTTATTTTTGAAAGTACTTTGAAACTTCTTAAAACTATCAACTGAGCGATTGGTTTGATTATCAAACTTTGATTTATATTTTGTGATCCAGATTCCATACCCTATCGCGCATAAAACCGCACCAATTGGAATAACCCACCAAATCAGGGCTGCGGTTGAGGCTGGGTTCATAGCCGCAATCTTAATGAGCGGGAAGAAAAAAGGTGTCATTATTGTTCTATTAGAATCAGATATCTTTAACAGCGTGATAGAGGGTGAGTTAGACAAATGAGCTTTGGCTTTTTACCAAATGAAGGGCAACCGAATTTTGAAGCACTGCTAAAGCAATTCTCAGAAATGGGAATTGACTCTGGTGCACTTGCTGGGGCTAAATCATTTTTAGAGAATATGGGAGGTTCAAAAACTGGATCTGACCAAAATTTAATTACAGTTGCCGCCCTTAGAGAGATTGCTAAAAAAATTATTACGGCAAAAGGTGATCTTCCGGTTGGAACTGCCGATCAGCAAAGACTTAACCAATCATTAGAAATTGCAAACACATGGCTTGATACTGAAATCCTATTTCCCTCAACAACCGCCCCAACTCAAAGTGCCTGGGCAAAACGAGAGTGGCTAGATGAATCTGTGGCTGGCTGGCAACAACTAATTGAGCCATTAGCCGTTGGCATGGCAGATGCATTAGCCAACGTAATTTCAAGCTCAACCTCATCATTGCCAATTGAGTTCACTGGGGATACAAATCAAACTCCGCAGCAGCAGGAGGCAATGAAGGCGATGTTGGCTCGATTATTAAGAGGATTTATGGGCACTTTAATCGCTACCCAATTAGGGCAAGGAATTGGATTACTGGCAAACTCGATAACTGGCGCAAATGATGTTGCAATCCCGCTATTAAAAGCAGACTCTGGCTCTCATTTAATTCCTCAAAATGTTAATGAGTGGGCAGATGGACTGGGGATTGATCTAGAGCAAGTAACTATTTATCTTTCACTGCGAGAGGCGGCCGCAGCCCGGCTTTTTGCCAACACAACTTGGCTAAATACTTATCTTAAAGATGCAATTATTTCTTATGGAAAAGGCATAACTATCGATGTTGACTCAATTACCCGCCAGGCAGAGGAGGCGATGTCTAGTGGTGAGATCGATATTAACAATCCACAATCAATTAACTTGGCTTTAAATGCTGGATTGTTCACCCCTCAACAAACTCCAGCTCAGGAGTTAGCGTTAACCAAATTAGAAATGGCATTAGCCCTAATTGAAGGCTGGATTGATCATGTTATCTCTGAGGTTGCTGGGAATCGGATCCCAGCATTTAGTGCTTTGATTGAAAATTCTAGAAGAAGGCGTGCTACTAACTCACCAATGCAACAACTATTCGCAAATCTACTTGGGGTTGAAGTTTCACCAAGAAAAATGCGGGAAGCCTCTGCATTTTGGAGTGAGGTTAAGAATATAAAGGGATCTGATGGTCGAGATAAGTGCTGGGATGATCCAGCATTTTTGCCAATGCCAGATGATCTAGTTGATGTAAAAGCATTTTTAAATAGCGTAACTGTTCCAGATGATCTATCTGGGCTGATCTAAGTTAAAAGTTAAAAAAGCGAAATCCCCGGGCGCACGATTTCTTATCTGCCTTCCCCTTGCAGATATGAAACGGTTATCCGGGGACTTCGTAGCGCAAACCTATGTTAATAAAAGGTGAGAATCAACTTAATATGGTGTTTTGAGAAGTAAATCTCAAAATTTATTTTCGCTTATAACCCTTTTTAAGCGCTCAAATAAAAGATTACAAACCACGCGGTGGAAGTTAATAGGGATCAGTTGGAAGGGCGCGTAAAATTTATTAGTGCTCTGTGGATTAACCTGTGGAGATAGCCTTAATTATGGTGGATAAGTAGAGGTAATGGTGGATAACTTTGAACAGCAAATCCTCTTTTCCGATATTTTGCCGCCCGTGTCACAAATATCTTCGCGAAAGAAAAAGATTGAAGAAGAGCTCCCCGCTGATTTGCCCCCATTTCGAGTAATTCGAAAAGAGCGCAGGCGGCGCAGTGTTAGCGCATACCGCCAAGGTGGGGTAATTGAGATTCATATTCCAGCCAAGATGAGCCGGCGCCAGGAAATCCAAATGATCCCGGAGATGATTGCAATGGTCTTACGCCGTGAGGCTCGCGAGCGCAAAACCGATCTGCAATTAATGGAGATTGGCATGCAACTTTTAACTCAATACCTACCTGAGTTTGATGTCCACCCTGCAAGTATTAATTGGCGCAATATGAGTGAGCGATGGGGATCTTGCACCACTGTAGATCGCACAATTCGAATCTCAGATCGTTTAGTTGGATCTCCAGCCTACGTTTTAAATTACATTATTTTCCATGAGCTAATTCATCTAAGAGTTCCTGGCCATGACAGTGAATTTAATAATTACTTAATCAGGTATGCCGACCAAGGTAGAGCTGAAGCATTTCTAGAAGGTTTTGAGCTCGGCTGCCAAAGTGGTGGCTCAGGTGTTATTCCGGCGGTAAATATCTAGTTTTACCCCCTTTTTTTAGATTATTGCCTAATATTTTTCTTTTTATGCGTGGAAAACCCCATCTGAGCGTGGCGCTGGGGGTATGGTGTTGCCATTCGTACTCACATACAGGAAACCTCCTGCATGCTCCCAAGAGTACGGCGGATGGAGGAAGAAAATGGCTGAAGAGTACAAGGGTGAGGCTTACTGCGTTAAGTGCAAAGAGAAGCGCGCTTTTGAAGGACATGTAAAGGTCTCTGATTCAGGTCGCCGTATGGCGCAAGGAATTTGCCCAGTTTGTGGCACAAAGGTAAATCGTATTCTTGGTAAGGCTTAATAAATAAGTATTAACCAAAAGTAAAAGCGGCGGGGTTGGTATGAAACCAATCCCGCCGCCTTTTTGTTAACCCTTTCTAGTTAACAGTTGTTATTAACTTTTTCAATTAACTTGCTACTGCGATCTTGGCTGGCCGTCCCGGAAGACGCTTGCTTTGAATTACTTGACCTTCATCAAATAACTCTCCTCCCCATACCCCGCATGGCTCAGCTCTGGAGAGCGCACCCGCTAAGCACTTTGCCCGCATA
>Ga0209499_1000556_pt1 | contig 27401 bp, 22 predicted proteins | sample C_130208_EF_Meta_FD_187306 | JGI IMG/M metagenome (GOLD analysis project Ga0209499, IMG submission 187306) | Freshwater microbial communities from Lake Croche, Canada to study carbon cycling - C_130208_EF_MetaG (SPAdes) (version 2) | ecosystem: Environmental > Aquatic > Freshwater > Lake... | reverse complement strand
TTCGTCAATTCCTAAGGCTTTCATTTTTTCGACTAAAACATCAAAACGTTCTTCTCTTTGAGAACCTCCTACGATTTCTCCAATTCCTGGAAAAAGAATATCCATCGCACGAACTGTTTTTCCGTCTTCGTTCAAACGCATGTAAAACGCCTTGATATTTGCTGGATAATCAAACAAAATTACAGGACATTTAAAGTGTTTTTCTACCAAATAACGTTCGTGTTCCGATTGTAAATCAGCGCCCCATTCATTGATGATATAATTGAATTTCTTCTTTTTGTTTGGTGTACAATCTCTTAAAATATCAATCGCTTCAGTATAAGAAACGCGTTTGAAATTGTTTTCTAAAACAAAGTTTAGTTTGTCCAACAATCCCATTTCGCTTCTTTCGGCTTGTGGTTTTGATTTTTCTTCGTCCAATAATCGTCCTTCTAAGAATTTCAAATCCTCGGGACATTTATCCATAGTGTATTTAATTACATACTGAATAAAATCTTCGGCTAAATCCATATTGTCATTCAAATCATTGAAAGCCACTTCGGGTTCAATCATCCAAAATTCCGCCAAATGGCGAGAAGTGTTCGAGTTTTCGGCTCTAAAAGTAGGTCCGAAAGTATAAATCTGTCCCAAAGCCATAGCAAAAGTTTCGCCTTCTAATTGTCCAGAAACCGTTAAATTAGTTTCTTTTCCGAAGAAATCTTCTTTGTAATTTACTTTTCCGTCTTCAGTTCTTGGTGTATTGTCGAATGGCAAAGCGGTAACTTTAAACATTTCGCCAGCTCCTTCAGCATCTGATCCTGTGATAATTGGCGTGTTTACATACACAAATCCTTTTTCTTGAAAATAGCTATGAACGGCGAACGATAAAACCGAACGAACGCGCATAATGGCTCCAAAAACATTTGTTCTTACACGCAAATGGGCATTTTCGCGCAAGAAATCTAAACTTGGTTTATTTTTTGGCTGTATTGGAAATTTCTCTGCATCGGAATCTCCAAGAATTTCTAATTTAGAAACTTGAATTTCGAATTTTTGTCCTGCACCTTGACTTTCTACCAAATTCCCAGTTACCGAAATCGCGGCTCCTGTTGTAATTTTTTTTAAAGTTTCGTCAGGCGTGTTTTCGAAATCGACCACACATTGTATATTATTGATGGTAGAACCGTCGTTCAACGCAATAAATTGATTATTTCTAAAAGTTCTTACCCAACCTTTTGCGTTTATTTCCTGAAGGGTTTTTGTGCTGTTTAGTAAGTCTTTAACTCTTGTATGTTTCATTTTTGAATATGGATTTTAAAATTTGGGATTTAAATAGGAATTTAAATCGAACTGCAAATATAATTGATTTGTTGTGATTATTAGTTGTGCTATTTCGTTCTGTGTTTTAAAAACCTGCAATTAGTTTTCAAGTTCTAAAATATCTTCTTTTTTAGTGCGTTTTTTTTCGAATGTCAATACTAAAGCAGGTAAAACTAACAAGTTAGCAAACATGGCAAATAGCAAAGTACAAGAAATTAAACCTCCCAGAGCGATTGTTCCACTGAAACTGGAAAGCGTAAAAATAGCAAATCCAAATACCAGAACGATGGAGGTATAAAAGGTGCTAACCCCTGTTTCTTGTAACGCACTGAATACTGATTTTTTGATTTTTCCGTTGTTTTGAATTAAGTCGTGGCGGTATTTTGCCATAAACTGAATGGCATTGTCAACCGAAATTCCAAACGCAATACTGAATACCAAAATCGTTGAGGGTTTAAGCGGAATACCAAAATAACCCATCAATCCTGAGGTTATACAAAGCGGAAGTATGTTTGTTATAATCGAAACGAGAATCATTTTTACAGATCGGAACATATAAGCCATCAAGCCCGCAATTAGAAGAATTGCAAAAATGAGCGATTCGATTAAATTGTCAATCAAATAAGAAGTTCCTTTTTGGAAAACCAATGCTTTTCCGGTTAAAGTAACTTCGTAGCGTTCTTTTGGAAAAACTAAGTCTATTTTTTTTCTTAATTTCCCTTCTACTTTTGCCATTTCTTCGGTGCCAATGTCTTTCATAAAAGTGGTGATTCGGGCGTATTGTCCAGTCGAATCCACATAACTTTTCATCAAATTATCTTTGGTATTTTTCGTTGCGTTTTTGGCGTAGGAAAGAATGAAAGTTTGTTCTTGAGAAGTAGGCAATTCATAATAATCCGGATTTCCATTATAATAGGCTTGCTTCGAATATTTCACCAAATTTACAACAGAAACTGGTTTTGATAATTCGGGTATTTCTGAAATTGTTTTTTGTAATTCATCCATTTTTTTCATCGTGGACAATTTCATGACTCCCTTTTTGTACTTGGTGTTAATCATGATTTCCAAAGGCATAACGCCGTTGAATTCCTTTTCGAAGAAAATAATATCCTTGAAAAAGGAAGCTGATTTTGGCATTTCGCCAATCAAACTTCCGGAAACTTTCATTTGTGAAACTCCAATTAGGCTAAAAACCATTAGCAAACCATAGATAATATAAATAGTTTTTCGGTTATTTCTAACGGCATATTCTACCCAATTTAAAACAGACGAAAGATAGGTTTTATTTAAATGGTACAAATGCTTTTCCTTTGGAACTGCCATAAAGCTCGACGCAATGGGCACTATTAATAAGGTTAAAAGATAAACCGTGATGACATTTATGGAGGTGACTAATCCAAATTCGAAAAGCAAATCGTTGCCCGTAATCATAAATGTTGCAAAACCAGCTGCGGTGGTAAGATTGGTCATCAAAGTAGCAACTCCAATTTTCGAAATTACACGTTGCAACGCTTTTGCCTGATTGTTATGTAGCTTTATTTCTTGCTGGTATTTATTGATCAGAAAAATACAGTTCGTTATGCCGATAACAATAATTAATGGCGGAACTATTGCCGTAAGTATTGTGATTTTGTAATGAAATAATCCCAAGGTTCCAAAAGACCAAATTACACTTAAAAGTAAGATGAAAATCGAAATCGATGTGGCGAGAACGGAGCGAAAAAACAAAAAGAAAATGAAGGAAGTAATGAATAAGGCCGCGCCAATAAAGAGGCCAATTTCACCTTTCATGTTTTCGGCATTAATGGTTCGAATGTATGGCATTCCAGAAACACGAAGATCGATTCCAGTTGTTTTTTCGAATTTTTCGATTTTTGGAACTAAATTTTCGACAATAAAAGTCTTTCTGGCCGCCGTATTAACTATTTTTTTATTCAAATAAATTGCCGAACGGATGCTTCCAGATTTTTTATTAAACAATAAACCTTCATAAAAAGGGAGTTTATTAAACAGTTCGTTTTTAATTCCCACTAAATAACTAGCGCTTTTTGTTTGGTTTTGATCGACAAGCGGAACCAATTCGAATTTTTCTGCAATCGTATCTTTTTGTAATTTTTTTAAGTCGTTTAACGAAACTACAAGTTCTACTTCTTTGGAGTTTTTTAAACCTGTCATTAATTCATTCCATGCAGCATAGGCTTTTGGAGTAAAAAACGAATCGTCTTTGAAACCAATCACTATCAAATTGCCTTCTTCTCCAAATTTGTTTAGAAAATCTTGGTATTGCTTATTGACAATGTGTTTTTGAGGAAGTAGATTAGCTTCGGTATAGGTCATGCTAAGATTTTTCCATTGGAAACCAAGAAAAATCGTTAAGACCAAAATAATTCCGAGTATTGTAACTCTATTTTTAAGTATAATTCGGGCAATAAGTTCCCAAAAACCTACCTTCAATGCTTTTTTCATAAAATTTTTAAAATGGATGCAAAGGTATGTAATTCGGAAGTAATTTTCTAGTCAAACGCTTAGATTTGTGTTTTAATTGGATAGTTTTACTCTTAATATTAATTTTATATTATTAATTTTTCTGATGTTATAATTTATATATTTGGTTTCCTCATCTTTGTAGCTAATTTATTGAAAATGTTGAAGCAGAAATTTATGAAAAATCATAGAAACACAATCTTTTATTTTGTTGTTACAGGCGGTTTTACGGCTTTGATATATTGGATTGTAGGCAAAGGAAAAGACCTTGAAATCGGAAAAAAATTCCTTCGCCCCGTAATTGAAAACGGACATTGGGAAGATTTTACAACTTCAATAAGCCTCAATCTTCACCATCCTTTGGCCATCCTTTTGGCTCAAATTATTACAATAATTGTAGTCGCTCGTTTTTTTGGCTGGGTTTTCAGAAAAATAGGTCAACCCTCTGTTATAGGCGAAATTATCGCAGGAATTGTTCTCGGGCCTTCTTTATTAGGATTGTATTTTCCTGAATTTTCTATCGCTTTATTTCCTGTTGAATCCTTAGGTAATTTACAGTTTTTAAGCCAAATTGGTTTAATCCTTTTTATGTTTGTCATTGGGATGGAACTCGACTTAAAAGTACTTCAGAATAGAGCCAAGGAAGCTATAGTCATCAGTCATGCCAGTATTGTAATTCCATTTGCCTTAGGGATTGGATTGGCTTATTTTGTGTATTATAAATTTGCTCCAGAAGGGATTGCTTTTTTGCCATTTGCTTTATTTATGGGTATAGCCATGAGTATCACAGCTTTTCCGGTTCTAGCTCGAATTGTTCAAGAACGAGGAATTCATAAAACTAAATTAGGGGCCATTGTCATTACATGTGCCGCCGCTGACGACATTACAGCTTGGTGTTTGCTTGCCGCAGTAATTGCAATTGTAAAAGCAGGCACTTTTGTGAGTTCGCTTTATGTAATTTTATTGGCGATTTTCTATGTCATTATAATGCTTTTTGTGGTTAAGCCTTTTCTGAAAAAAATCGGAGAATTATACGGAACAAAAGATAAATTGAATAAACCAGTTGTTGCCATTTTCTTTTTAACTTTAATTATATCTTCATATTGTACCGAAATTATTGGTATTCATGCACTTTTTGGCGCTTTTATGACGGGTGTCATTATGCCGGACATCAATAAATTTAGAAATGTCTTTATAGAAAAAGTAGAAGATGTTTCGGTAATTTTATTGCTTCCTCTGTTTTTTGTTTACACCGGATTGCGCACTGAAATTGGGCTGATAAACGATCCTTATTTATGGAAGGTTACAGGTTTTATTATACTTGTAGCTGTAGTTGGGAAATTTTTTGGAAGTGCTTTGGCCGCTAAATTTGTGGGGCAAACTTGGCGAGATAGTTTTACTATTGGTGCTTTGATGAATACACGAGGATTGATGGAATTGGTGGTTTTAAATATTGGTTTAGATTTAAAAGTACTGACTCCGGAAGTTTTCACTATGATGGTTATTATGGCCTTAGTTACTACTTTTATGACTGGACCAGCACTGAATTTGATTAATTACATTTTCAAGACAAAAGACTTTAATATATTGGATGAAGTTCCAAATGGCAATAAATATAAGATTCTGATTTCTTTTGGGAACAAAGAAAAAGGAAAATCACTTTTGCGATTGGCCAATAGCCTTATCAAAAAACAAAAAGAAACTTCTTCTATCACTGCGATGCACCTTACTTTGAGTGACGAAATGCATTCTTATAATTTAGAAGAATACGAAAAACAAAGATTTGCACCTTTAGTTAAAGAATCTAAAGATTTGAAGTTGGAAATCACCACCATTTTTCAAGCGACGGTTGATATTGAAACCAATATTTCTGAAATTGCCAATACTGGCGAGTACGATTTGCTTTTGGTTGGACTTGGGAAATCTATTTTCGAAGGAACTTTGCTTGGAAAAGTATTGGGATTTACCACCAGAATAATTAATCCAGATAGACTAATTGATAAGTTTACAGGAAAAGAAGGCTTGTTTGAAAACTCTCCATTTGACGAAAGAACAAGACAGATTATTTCGAAAACGAAAGCGCCAATTGGAATTTTGATTGACAAAGAATTACAAGTTGTAAATCAGATTTTTATTCCTATTTTCTGTTCGGAGGATTCTTTTTTAATAGAATATGCTCAAAAATTGGTTTATAATAACAATTCTCAAATAGCAATTTTAGATGTAAACGGACATATCGAAAGCAATTTTGTTCTTAAAAGCGCGATAAATTCTTTAGAACAGAAATATGCCAAAAACATCACTTTGATGGATGATAAGATCATTAAAAAAGAATTTTTGGCCAAGCAAGATTTAATGATAATTAGTATCGAAAGTTGGAAAACCCTTGTTGATTCTAGAAGTGTTTGGCTCAGTAGAGTTCCTTCTGTTTTGATTTTAAAACAATAAAGAAAAAAAACCGCTCATGAGCGGTTTTTTTTCGCTTTATAAAGTGTAATTATACTTTCATGATTTCAGCTTCTTTATGAACAAGAATTTCATCGATTTTTTTGATGAAACTATTGGTTAAAGTTTGAACTTCTTCTTCAGCACTTTTACAAGCATCTTCAGATGTTCCTTCTTTTTCCAGTTTTTTGATATCGGTATTGGCTTCTTTTCTGGCATTTCTGATTCCAACTTTAGCGTCTTCGGCCTCAGATTTAGCTTGTTTCGCTAAGTCACGTCTTCGTTCCTCAGTCAAAGGCGGAACGCTAATAATAATTAAATCACCATTATTCATTGGGTTAAAGCCAATATTAGCAATCATAATTGCTTTTTCGATAGCTTGTAACATTTTCTTTTCGAAAGGTTGTAGCGTTATTGTTCTTGCATCGGGTACATTAATATTGGAAACTTGCGACAAAGGTGTTGCTGCTCCATAATAATCTACAAAAACACTTCCTAACATGGCTGGATTTGCTTTTCCAGCACGAATGTTTAAGAATGCTTTTTCTAAATGCGCAATTGTACCAAGCATGGATTCTTGGGTACTATCTAAAATAAATTCAATTTCTTCAGTCATAATTCTCAGATTTCAGATTTCAGATTTCAGATTTCAGAAATTATTTTTCTGTAATCTGCTAGCTGTAATCTGTTATTTATATATTTACTTCTGTTCCTACGTTTTCTCCTTCGCAAATTTTCAACAAGTTTCCTTCTTTATTCATGTCAAAAATTACGATTGGTAATTTGTTTTCTTGACTTAATGTAAATGCGGTCGTATCCATAACATTCAGTCCTTTTTTCAAAACATCTTCAAACGAAATGTAATTGAATTTTGTTGCTGTGGCATCTTTTTCTGGGTCGGCGGTATAAACACCATCAACACGGGTTCCTTTTAAAATTACGTCGGCATGAATTTCTACACCACGTAAAACCGCTGCGGTATCCGTTGTAAAATAAGGATTTCCAGTTCCCGCACCAAAAATGACGATTCTTCCTTTTTCAAGATGACGATCAGCTCTTCTTTTTATGTAAGGTTCTGCAATTGCTTCCATTTTCAGGGCAGTTTGCAATCTTGTTTTCATTCCTTTGTCTTCAAGTACGCCTTGTAATGCCATTCCGTTTATCACTGTGGCTAACATTCCCATGTAATCACCTTGAACGCGATCCATTCCTGCAGTTGCTCCGGCAACACCTCTAAAGATGTTTCCTCCGCCAATTACAATGGCTATTTCGACTCCTTTATCATGAACTTTTTTGATTTCATCGGCATATTCGGCTAATCTTGCTGGATCAATTCCATACTGTCTGTCGCCCATTAAAGCTTCGCCACTTAATTTTAGAAGAATTCTTTTGTATTTCATGAGTGTGTTGAGTTATTTAGTGCAAATATAGGCATATTCTATTTTTCTTGAAATAGAGTTTTAAAAAAAATGAAAATCAAATTAAGACACCTTCTTTAAATTGAATTTACTAATCATGACGCTCCTAATTAGTACTAGATAAAATGTCGACATGCAAATATAACCTGCAATATTTTTTAAATATAAATGAATTTTTTTAGTGTAAAACATTAAAAAAAAGGCATTTAATTTATTTTTTATTAAAAAATCCTTAACTTAGCATACCCAAATATATCGATCATTCTAATTTTGCTTTTTTATTGGTTTTTAAATATTGTTTCACCATTTATTAAACAGCTAAATGAAAACTTTTTTTGAAAAAATTTATGATTATATTTCAACCTTATTATTTGGAGATAAAAACGCAACTAATTATTAAAGAAATAGTTGCTTCCAAATAGATAAAATAGGTAAAAAATAAATTTACTTTGACGTCAGTTAATGGTCTAGACTTTCTTCGAATAAGGTTACGTCTATGGCATTTAAAACGTCATATTCGCCTATTTTTGTTCTACGCAAAGCGGTCAAATGGGAACCTGAATTCATTGCTTTTCCAAAATCAAAAGCCAAGGAGCGAATATAAGTTCCTTTGCTACAAACTACTCTAAATTCAATTTCTGGCAATGCAATTCTCGTAATTTCGAATTCGTGGATGCTGGTTTTTCGAGTCGGAATTTCTATGGTTTCACCAGCGCGTGCATGTTCATATAAGCGAACGCCATCTTTTTTGATTGCGGAATAAATGGGTGGTTTTTGGTCAATTTCGCCTAAAAACTGTTTCACGGTTTCGTGAATTAAGGCTTCGTCAATATGAGAGGTTTCGAAAGTTTCATCTATTTCGGTTTCTAAATCGTAAGATGGAGTGGTAGCTCCAATATAGAAGGTGCCTGTATATTCTTTGGCTTGACCTTGAAGTTCCGTGATTCGTTTGGTGAATTTTCCGGTACAAACCAGTAATAATCCTGATGCCAACGGATCTAATGTTCCTGCATGACCAATTTTAAATTTTTTGGGAAGTCCGACTTTATTAATCAAAGCATACTTTAATTTGTTTACCGCTTGGAATGAAGTAAAATGCAAAGGCTTTTCAACCAAAAGGATTTGTCCGTTTAAATACTCTTCGGCTGACATTAAATTATGGTCAAAGGATGAATGAAAAAGTGAATTGCCAAAAGCACAATTCCTGCTACAATCCTATAATAACCAAACATTTTGAAACCATGTTTTGTCAAAAAACCAATGAAAGATTTAATGGCTATAAGTGCCACAACAAAAGCGACAATGTTGCCAATAATCAAAAAGTTGATTTGATCGTGCGATAATACTAAGCCGTCTTTGTAATAATCATAACATTTTTTTGCTGTTGCGCCAAGCATCGTTGGTACGGCAAGAAAAAACGAAAATTCAGCAGCTGTTGTTCTGGATAGTTTTTGCGACATTCCGCCTACAATACTTGCGCCGCTTCGAGAAACTCCCGGAACCATAGCTAAACATTGGAACAATCCAATTTTGAAAGCTTGTAAATAACTGATTTTATCAGGTGTTTGAATTTCTTCCTTTTTTGTAAACCAATCATCCACTTTAAGTAATAAGATTCCACCAATTAATAATGTCACGGCAACTGTAACCGGACTTTCTAATAAAGCATCAATTTTTTTGCTGAAAAGCAATCCCAAAACAACCGCGGGAATGAAGGCAACCAATAATTTGAAATAAAAATCGAAGGTTTGAAAAAATCGTTTAAAATACAAAACTACCACCGAAAGTATGGCTCCTAATTGAATAACAATTGTAAAAAGTTTTGTGAATTCATCATGTTCAATCCCAAAAAAAGAAGACACAATAATCATGTGTCCTGTTGATGAAATGGGTAAAAACTCGGTAATTCCTTCAATGATTGCAAGGATAATAGCTTGAATAGTATTCATTTATGGTTTTTTAGGATTTTTAAGAATTGCATAAATCGTAATCCCAAAACCGATTAAAACCAAAGTTGGTGCTAATCGAATTCGTCTAAAATTAAAAACAGCTTCGTTAAATACTTTTGGATCATCACTTCCGCCACCTGACATTAGTATAAATCCTATCACAATTACGGCAATTCCAATTAATAGAATTTTGTAATTAATTTTTTCAAAAAGAAATTCGTGTTTGTTCTCGTTATTTTTCATTTTCATTTTTTTAAATCTAAAATCTGCATTCTAAAATTAATAAAGATCGTCTGTTCTTAAATTTAAAAATCGTTGTGTTGCAAAATAAGTGCTGACCCAAGTAATTAATAATCCAGTCAAAAATACTAATAATAGTACCAATCCGATTTCTAGTTTATCGTCAAGAATTCCTAAATCAGGAAAATTTACTTGAAGATAAGTTAAAACTCCTATAAGTGCTAAAACGGCTAAACCTGCGCCAATCATACCTAATTTTAAGCTTCGCATTAAAAATGGCTTTCTGATAAATACTTTTGTAGCCCCTACCATTTGCATTGTTTTGATGATAAAACGGTTCGAATGAATAGATAATCGCAAGGAACTATTTATTAATAATACGGCTATGAAAGTCAGAAAACCGCTGATTATTAAAATCCACATACTCACTTTTTTGATATTATCATTTACTAAATTCACTAATTGTTTGTCATAAACAATATCCGAAATCATAGCGTTTTTTCGTAAGCGACTTTCTATTTTAACAATACTGTCATTCACCACATAATCTGCTTTCAGATTAATATCGTAGGAATTTTGAAGAGGATTTTCACCTAAAAAGGTCATAAAATCTTCTCCAATAATATCGGTATGTTGTTTTGCTGCCGTTTCTTTAGAAACATAAGCATACGATTTTGCAAAAGGGGCTTTTTTTAATTCTACTTTAAATGCTTTTAAAATGCTATCATTTGCATCATTTTTGAAAAACACCGTCATTGCAATTTTTTCTTTAAAATCGTCAGCTAGTTTTTTAGAATTAATGATGAAAAATCCTAAAATTCCCAATAGAAATAATACCAAGAACACACTTAGTACTACAGAGAAATAGGATGAAATTAACCTGCGTTTTTGAAATTTATCAAAGGAAGAAGCCATAGTTTGTTGTAATTATGGGTCAAAAATAACAAAGAATTTCTTTATTTAAAGTTAATAACGTTCAAACTTTCAACTTTCGTACAATAAATGTAAATTTGCCACTCAATTTTTTTGTAATCCTTTCAGGTTTCAAAACCCTAAAAGGGTTAAAAATAAAACTTAAAATGACTTGAGTTTGCGAAAGCAGGACTCCATTAAAAAAAATAGAAACCAAGGAATGACCAGAGCTTGCGACTGCATGACTCCATTAAAAAACAATAAAAAAGAGGAATGAAATACAATCCGAACGAAATAGAGGCCAAGTGGCAGAAATATTGGGCAGAAAATCAAACTTTTGCAGCAGAAAATAATTCAGAAAAACCAAAATATTATGTTTTGGATATGTTTCCTTATCCTTCTGGAGCGGGATTACACGTTGGGCATCCATTAGGTTATATCGCTTCCGATGTGTATTCGAGATACAAAAGACACCGCGGTTTTAATGTTTTGCATCCCATGGGTTATGATAGTTTCGGTTTGCCTGCCGAACAATATGCCATACAAACGGGTCAGCGTCCGGAAGATACCACTTCGGTAAATATTGACGGTGGTGTTGATAAGGAAGGAAATAAAATCGCAGGATATAGAAAACAACTCGATAAAATAGGATTTTCTTTCGATTGGAGTCGGGAACTTCGAACTTCGAATGCCGATTATTACAAACATACGCAGTGGATTTTCATCCAATTATTTAATTCTTGGTACAATAAAAACGCCGATAAAGCCGAAGATATTTCTACCTTGATTTCTATTTTCGAAAAAGAGGGAAATGCAAATGTGAATGCAGTTTGCGATGACAATATTCCCGTTTTTTCGTCAAGCGAATGGAATGCATTTTCATCCGAAGAGCAACAACGCCTACTTTTGCAATATAGATTGACTTATTTAGCCGAAACCGAAGTCAACTGGTGTCCAGGATTAGGAACTGTTTTGGCAAATGACGAAATTGTAAACGGCGTTTCAGAACGTGGTGGTTTTCCTGTTATTCGTAAAAAAATGACACAATGGAGCATGCGAATTTCTGCTTATGCCGAACGTTTGTTGCAAGGTTTAAATGATATCGATTGGAGCGAAAGCATCAAAGAAAGTCAAAGGAACTGGATTGGAAAGTCTGTTGGTGCAATGGTTTCCTTTAAAGTCAAAAGTCAAAAGTCGAAAGTCAAAAGCGAGCAACAATATATTGATGTTTTCACAACAAGACCCGATACCATTTTTGGAGTTACGTTTATGACCTTGGCACCAGAACATCCTTTGGTTCAAGAAATAACAACTTCTGATAATTTAGAGAAAGTAAATGATTATATTTTTGCGTCCTCAAAACGTTCTGAACGTGAAAGAATGGCCGATGTAAAAACCATTTCTGGTGTTTTTACCGGTGCTTATGCCGAACATCCTTTTACAAAAGAACCAATTCCGGTTTGGATTGGCGATTATGTTCTGGCAGGTTACGGAACGGGCGCCGTTATGGCGGTTCCTTGTGGAGACGAAAGAGATTATGCTTTTACAAATTTCTTCAAAGGTCAAAACGGAATGCCAGAAATCAAAAATATATTTGATAAAGATATTTCTGAAAGTCCTTTTGCCGATAAAAATAATTTCAAATTAGTAAATTCTGACTTCCTAAATGGATTGGATTATAAGGAAGGAACCAAAAAAGTTATTTCCGAATTAGAAACTATAAATCAAGGAAAAGGGAAAATCAACTACCGTTTGCGCGATGCTGTTTTCTCTCGCCAGCGTTATTGGGGCGAACCGTTTCCGGTGTATTATGTAAATGGATTGCCTCAAATGATTGATGCAAAACATTTGCCAATCGTTTTGCCCGAAGTCGAGAAATACTTGCCAACTGAAGACGGCCAACCACCATTAGGAAACGCTTTGGTTTGGGCTTGGGATACCAAAACGAATCAAGTTGTCAATACAAATCTAGTTGATAATAATACAATTCATCCTTTGGAACTGAACACCATGCCAGGTTGGGCGGGAAGTTCTTGGTATTGGATGCGTTATATGGATGCGCACAATGAGAGTGAATTTGCAAGCAAAGAAGCCTTGAAATATTGGGAAAGCGTCGATTTATACATTGGCGGAAGCGAACACGCCACAGGACATTTATTATATTCTCGTTTTTGGAATAAATTCTTGAAAGACAAAGGTTTTGCACCAACCGATGAACCATTCAAAAAACTGATTAATCAGGGAATGATTTTGGGAATGAGCGCTTTTGTTTATAGATTAGAAGGAACAAATACATATGTTTCCAAAAACAAAATAGTAGGTCAAAAGGTGCAGCCAATTCACGTTGATGTTTCTTTAGTTAATGCATCCGATGAATTAGACATTGAAGCTTTTAAAAGTTCAAGAGAAGAATATAATAATGCCGAATTTATTTTTGAAGATAATGACGGTAGGGACAGCTCGCGAGCTGTCCGTACATATAAGGTAGGGCGTGAAATCGAAAAAATGTCGAAATCCAAATACAATGTGGTAACGCCAGATGACATTTGTAATGAATATGGTGCTGATACTTTGCGTTTGTATGAAATGTTTTTAGGTCCATTAGAACAAGCGAAACCATGGAATACAGCTGGAATTTCAGGAGTTTTTGGTTTTTTGAAAAAATTATGGCGTTTGTATTTTGATGATAATGGGTTAATTGTTACCAATAACGAACCATCAAAAGATAGTTTAAAATCATTACATAAAACCATCAAAAAAGTAGCGGAAGATATCGAAGGATTTTCTTTCAATACTTCGGTTTCGCAGTTTATGATTTGTGTGAATGAATTATCAACTCAAAACTGTCACGAACGTGCTATCTTGGAACCGTTGACTTTATTGATTTCGTCTTATGCACCTCATATTGCTGAGGAATTATGGAGTCAATTAGGGAATTCAGAATCGATTTCGACAGTAGGTTTTCCAATATTAGACAAAAAACATTTGGTAGAAAGTAGCAAGGAATATCCTGTTTCTTTTAACGGAAAAATGCGTTTCACCATCGAATTGTCTTTGGATTTAACCGTTCCTGAAATTCAGGAAATCATCATGAAAGATGAAAGAACGCTGAAACAATTGGATGGAAAAATTCCGAACAAGGTGATTATTGTACCCGGAAAAGTGATAAATTTGGTAGGATAATTAGAATGTCAATTTGCCATTTTAAAATTTGGCTTAAAATTTGATGCTTTATTTATAAATTATATTTAAAAAAAGAAAATTATGTTTAGTATGTCTTCAATGATTTTAATGGGAGCCATTATGCTCGCAAGCTGGTTGGTAAGCAACCGATTGAAAAACAAGTTTGAGAAATACTCCAAATTGCAATTGCGAAATGGAATGTCTGGACAAGAAATTGCCGAAAAAATGCTTGCCGATCACGGAATTACAGATGTAAGAGTGATTTCGGTGGGGGGTCAATTAACGGATCATTACAATCCAGCCGATAAAACGGTTAATTTAAGTGAAGCGGTTTTTAATCAACGAAATGCAGCAGCAGCAGCAGTTGCGGCTCACGAATGTGGTCACGCAGTGCAACATGCAACGGCTTATAGTTGGTTAGCCATGCGTTCTAGTTTGGTTCCAGTAGTAAATGTTGCATCCACTTATATGCAATGGATTTTGATTGGAGGAATTTTGATGTTGAGAACTTTTCCACAATTATTATTAGTCGGAATCGTTATTTTTGCAGCAACAACTTTGTTTTCAATTATAACTTTGCCCGTAGAATATGATGCAAGTAACAGAGCTTTGGCTTGGTTAGAAAATAAAAATATGCTTTCGCAAGAAGAGCAAGCGGGAGCAAAAGATGCTTTAAAATGGGCTGCAAGAACTTATGTTGTTGCCGCTTTAGGATCAATTGCTACCTTGATGTATTATATTTCGATATTTAATAGCAGAAGGTAATTCGGTTTATTTTTAAATACAATCCGCCTCTATTTTTATAGAAGCGGATTTTTTTTGCATTATATTCAAAAAATAATCCACCGCAAATTCGCAAATCATTTTTTTGAATTAATATAAGGACTATCCGTAACGAGCATTAATTATTTTAGCCGCGAATTTCAGGAATTGGCACGAATTCTTGTTTTAATTTCTTAAATAATTAGTGAAAATTGGAGTAATTCGTGGCAAAGTTTTTTAAGGTGTTGCTGTCCTGGAAATTGATTCCGCTTAGCGGATAATCATATTAAACGTGGTTTTATTTTTTATCAAATAACCAAATTAACGATTAACCGATTAACCAAAAATCACAGCTGAATTTGTCTGTCGATTTGTTGGTCTAAGGAAATAAAGGTTTCTGTTCTGGAAACGCCTTCAATGGCTTGTATTCGAGTGTTTAGCAAGTGCATTAAGTGTTCGTTATCGCGGCATATAATTTTTATCAGAATCGACCAATTCCCCGTAGTATAATGACATTCCAATACTTCTGGAATTTTCTTTAAATCTTTCACGGCTTCTGGATTTCGAGCGGCTTTATCAAGGTAAATCCCAACGAAAGCCATTGTATTGTAACCCAAAATTTTATGATTCACCACAAATTTTGACCCCGAAATAACACCTGATTGTTCCAGTTTTCGTAATCTTTGATGAATGGCGGCTCCTGAAATTCCAATTTTATTGGCAATTTGAAGAATTGGTTTTCGAGCATCGTCCATTAGGAATCGTAAAATTTCTTTGTCGATTCCGTCAATTTCTACACTTAGTGAGTTGATTTTCATAAGTTACTATTTGAAACAAAAATTTATAATTTAGTTCTAAATTAGAATCAAATGTAGTAAAATAATTAAATAATTGACCGAATTTAAACAATTGAATTTAAAAAAGGGCATAAAAAAAGCTGCAATAATGCAACTTTTTTTGAATTTATTTATAAAGATTCAATCAGCATCCAAGCATCAGGATTATCGTTTTTTTGAATTTCCTGTTTCGCTTTTTCTGCTTCGGCATACGTGGCGTAACTTCCATAAAGCACTGGGAATAATCCGTATTTATTTTGCGGAATACGTCGCGCTTTATATCCTAGTTCAGATAACTTTTCGAATGTTTTCTGTGCATTTTCTTCTTCTCTAAACGCACCAGCCATAATATGATACGATAATTTAGCTTCTTTTACAGAAAGTGTTACCGCTGGAATTGGGCTTTTAATAAAGAAGGTCGCTTCTTGAATTTTATTTTGAACTTGTTTTTGAACCGCTGATTCAACTATAATGGTGTCTGATGTAATTTGGTCTTGGTACATTGGATAACCAACACTTCCTGCCACAGCTAAGCCTAAAACAAATAGAGCAGCATATTTTAAATAAGAACTTGTTTTTCTGGTTTCTGTAACGAAAACAATAGTTTCGTTTTCTTCAAGAGCTTCTATTTTTTGTTCGAATAGTTCTCTTTTTACTATTGGCGAAACAAAAGCATTTAAACCAAAAGAATTAGTCAAAAAATTAGTTTGATCAGAAGGGTTGAAAATTAGATTTTTATCCGCATTAAGCGAAAAATCTCCAACATTTTTTATAGAAAATAATCCGTTTTCCTGAAGTGCTTTTTTCCAAACAAAAACTTCATATTGAATGGCACTTACTGCGTATTCATAAGAAGTTTTTTCAGATTGCGCAATATGATTTGCTAATAAACCGTCATTGTTTTTTAAATACCCATTAAAAGAAATCATTTTCTTTGGAGGAAAAAAAGAATTTGAACTTTCTATCAATTGCGCCGATTGAATTTCGGTCAAAAAAGCTCCGAAACCCGGAACGGTTACACATTGATAGCGGTATAAAAGTTGGGCGATGTAAGGTTCGATGTTCATACATACAAAGTTATACAATGAAAATAGTTATCAAAATTTTATTCACAATTTTTATTAACAATTTGCATAAAATTTTATACTTTTCAGGTTCAAAGGATTAATATGACAGAGCAAGATTTATTTCATTTATTGGCGTTGCAACAAGTAGAAGGCGTTGGCGATATTATGGCCAAAAAACTAATAAATCATTGTGGAAATGTAGCTGCAATTTTCGAAACCAAACCATCTCAACTCACTACAATTGATGGAGTTGGTTCTGTATTAATAAAAAAATTAAAGAATAAATCCATCTTTGAAAAAGCTGAACAAGAACTCGAATTTATAAAATCGAACGAAATTAAAGTGGATTGTTTCTTGGATGATAATTATCCAGAACGATTGAAACATTGCATCGACGGACCAGTTTTGTTGTTTTCATCGGGAAATATAGATCTTAAAAACAAGAAAATTATCAGCATTGTGGGCACGCGACAAATTACTTCGTACGGAATGGAATTTTGCCGAAAATTAATTGAAGATTTGGCTCCTCTTGATCCTGTAATCGTGAGCGGTTTTGCTTACGGCGTTGACATTTTTGCACATCAATTGGCGATAGAACACAATTTGCAAACTATTGGTGTTGTGGCGCATGGTTTAAATCAAATTTACCCTAAAACGCACAAAAAATATGTTGCCAAAGTGGAACAAAAAGGTGGTTTTATGACAGAATTTTGGAGTTCGTCCAATCCAGAAAAAGAAAATTTTGTTCGCAGAAACCGAATTGTTGCAGGAATATCCGAAGCCACAATTGTCATTGAATCCGCCGATAGAGGAGGTTCTTTAATTACGGCAAATCTTGCCAACGATTATAACCGAGATGTTTTTGCCGTTCCTGGACGAACAACAGACAAACTTAGTCAAGGCTGCAATAATTTAATAAAAACCCAAAAAGCAAATTTGTTAACTAGTGCCGCAGATTTAGTTTATATCCTGAATTGGGACATTCAAAGCAAAGTAAAACCAGTACAGAAACAATTATTTGTCACACTAGAGCCAGACGAGCAAAAAGTATATGATTTTCTGTTAAAAACTGGAAAGGAATTAATGGATATTATCGCCTTGCGATGTGATTTCCCCTTTTATAAAATCTCGGGAATGCTACTGAATATGGAATTGAAAGGCGTTATTCGACCTTTGCCAGGAAAATTATTTGAAGCGATTTGATAAGAATACTCAAACAGAACTTATTTTAAACCATATAAGGTACATAAGGTCATTTAAGAAAAATATATAATAGTTTTTACTTCAACCTTATATGCCTTATATGGTAAAATTTTACTCAAAGCCCAATTTCTCTCTTACTCTAGCCAAAACACCATTGGCAACTCCAGCCGCTTTTTCGGCACCCGTTTTCAATAAAGCATCTACTTCGGCAAGGTGGTTGATGTAGTAATTGTATTTTTCTCTTTCGGTTTTGAATCTTTCAAGAATCAGTTCAAACAAGGCTTGTTTGGCATGGCCGTAACCGTAATTCCCACCTAAATAATTAGCGGTCATGGTTTCGATTTGGCTTTCGTTTGCCAATAATTTATAAAGTGCGAAAGCATTGCAAGTTTCTGGATTTTTTGGATCTTCAAGCGGTGTGCTATCGGTTTCAATTCCCATTATTTGCTTGCGTAAGCCTTTGTCATCCAAGAATATATTAATATAATTATTCGCTGATTTACTCATTTTTCCACCATTAGTTCCAGGAATAAGCATGCTGTCTTTTTGAATAATAGCTTCAGGAATTACAAACGTTTCTCCCATTTGGTGATTGAAACGAGAAGCCACATCGCGAGTAATTTCAAGATGTTGCAACTGATCTTTCCCCACTGGAACAAATTGTGCATCATATAACAAAATATCAGCAGCCATAAGCATTGGATACGAAAAAAGTCCCGCATTTACATCTTCTAATCTATCCGCTTTGTCTTTAAAAGAATGAGCCAAGGTCAATCTTTGGAAAGGAAAAAAACAACTCAAATACCAAGACAACTCCGCAGTTTGTGGTACATCGGATTGACGGTAAAAAACTACTTTGTTCACATCCAAACCACAAGCAAGCCAAGCGGCTGCTGTGCTGTATGTGTTTTCTCTTAAAGTTTTTCCGTCTTTTATTTGGGTTATCGAGTGTAAGTCCGCTATAAAAAGGAAGGATTCATTTTTAGGATCATTCGACAATTCGATTGCTGGAATAATTGCGCCAAGTAAATTTCCTAGATGTGGTGTTCCTGTACTTTGAACGCCAGTGAGTATTTTTGCCATTGTTTTTTTTTATTACCGCAAAGTAAAAAAAGAATGCGGATTTTATATTTAAATTGGTTACAAAAATAACTAAAAACTATGCAATTTAATACATTTTTCTGGTCACTTATAAAAGAAAAACACCGCAGATTCGCAGATTTTAAAATGTTGTTATTTATTAATCTGCGAATCTGCGGTTAATTTTAGTTTTCAACTTTTCAAATCATTTTTATATTTTGCAAAAAAAACTTTGCACACTTTGCGGTTATACTTTTTCAAACTCAAACACTTTTACTTACATTTGAATCTATGAAAGGAATAAAAATTGTTTTTTGGATACTCTGGCGGGTTTGGTTTTATATATTAATTCTCCTGCTTATACTGCTAATGTTGCCTTTTTTGCTAGCATCTATTGTTACAGAAAGCGGCTATCCTTATTTCTTTAAAATGGCTAGAATTTGGGCAAAAGCCATTCTTTTTGGGATGGGGTTTTATTATAAAATTGAAAGAAAGCAACCTATAGATAAAAGCAAAAGTTATATGTTTGTTGCCAATCACACTTCAATGATTGATATAATGCTAATGCTTGCCACGATAAACAAACCTTTTGTTTTTGTAGGAAAAAAAGAATTATCAAAAATACCACTGTTTGGATTTTTCTATAAACGAACCTGTATTTTGGTGGACAGATCTAGTTCAAGAAGCAAACATGGCGTTTTTGAAAGAGCTCAAAAAAGAATAAATCAAGGACTTAGTATTTGTATTTTTCCTGAAGGCGGAGTTCCTGATGACGAATCTATACTTTTAGACACTTTTAAAGACGGTGCTTTCCGATTAGCAATTGAGTACCAACTGCCTATTGTTCCTATAACTTTTGCAGATAATAAAAAACGTTTTTCCTATACTTTTTTTAGTGGAAGTCCAGGATTATTAAGGGTTCGAATCCATACTTTTGTTGAAACGACAGGCAAAATAATTTCTGATAAAAATACTATTCGAGAACAAGTATGGAAAACCATGCACACACAATTGTTAAAATTCGAATTAAAAAGGAATAGGTAATGCACTTTCGAGGCACGAAGTAAAGTTATCTCCTCTCGTGTGCCAATGACATGAATAATTAACAAGAACTATTTGTTCCACTCATAAATTGGATGAAAAATTTAATTTTCATCAAAAATAAAAACATATAATTAATGCCGACTAAAAACAATAAAACCACGACTAGCGTGGTTTTATTGTTTTTGTATAAAGAATTTAATTTATGATAGTGCAAACTCCATTTATACATTTGATTTCGTTTGGAGGCAAAAGAAATGAGCAATCAGAAATTGCCTTAGTTTGAATGTTGTACAAATTGTCCATTTCATTGTATTTTGTGACCAAATCTTTTAGATGAGTAAGGTTAACGTCATTTGAAAAAACCAAATAAGTTCTAGGTCCACCACAAGGTTTTGAACCAAAAGCAATATAATTGCATCCCACACTTTCTGAACAACCAAAACTATTGATGTAGGTATTAATTTCCTGCTTTTTTGTTTCTAGCTGCGTCGAAGTGATGAGGTCAGATGAGTCATTTGAATCTGTACATTGAAAACTTTGTAGTATTAATGAAAGCGCCAATATTTTAAAAAACCACTTCATGATTTTAATAATTAGAGTTAATTACACCATTGTAAAGTTAAAAAAATTACCGCAAATTTGCAAATTTAAAATATTAATCTGCTAATCTGCGGTAAAATTAAATTTTGTTTTTTGTCTTTAACGGACTAACAATACTCGTTGAAAGCGTCTTGCAAGTTTTCGGCAATTAATTCTGCTGGACGTCCTTCAATGTGGTGACGCTCTAACATGTGAACTAATTCTCCATCTTTGAACAACGCAATACTTGGCGAAGACGGAGGAAAAGGGAACATAAATTCTCTTGCTGCCGTTACAGCATCTTTGTCAACTCCTGCAAAAACAGTCACTAAATGATCTGGTTTTTTTGCGTTTTCTAAACTCATTTTTGCTCCTGGACGTGCATTTCTTGCTGCACAACCACAAACTGAATTGATTACTACAAGAGTGGTTCCAGCTGCTTTCATTGCGTTTTTAACTGCTTCAGCTGATTGTAATTGTTCAAAACCTGCAGACGTTAATTCGGCTTGCATTGGTTTTACCATTTCTTCTGGATACATATTTTTTAATTTTAAGTAAAAATTGTCTTTATTTAAAGTTTTGCAAAGTTACAAAGTTTTCAACTATTCAAATACGGTTGATAGATAAAGATTTGTTATAGTTTTATAATCAGTAGATATCGACGCTTAATAAATGGGTCGCGACTGAAAATAGAGTTTGAGAAACAAAAATAATAATTATATTTGTGGGTAAACGAGTATCAAATGAGTACGTCTTTAGAAGAAGTAAACCAATCTGTAGCCACCCAAAATAAGAAACCAGGATTTCGAAAAATTCTTGCTTTTTTTGGACCCGCTTATTTGATAAGCGTCGGGTACATGGATCCTGGAAATTGGGCAACCGATATTGCCGGCGGAAGTCAATTTGGTTACGCCTTACTTTGGGTTTTATTAATGAGCAATTTAATGGCTTTGCTTTTGCAAAGTTTAAGCGCTCGTTTAGGAATCGTTACCCAGCGCGACTTGGCGCAAGCCTCAAGAGAAACTTATTCAAAATTTATCAATTATATTCTTTATTTTCTTGCCGAAATTGCCATCGCTGCTTGCGACCTTGCCGAAGTGTTGGGAATGGCAATCGGAATCAATTTATTATTCGGAATTCCCTTGATTCAAGCCGTGATGATTACCGTTTTGGACACTTTTTTATTGCTGTTTCTAATCAATAAAGGCATCCGAAAAATGGAAGCTTTTGTAATTGCCTTGGTTGCTATAATTGGAGTTTCTTTTATTTTCGAAATGATATTTGCTCAACCCGAAATGGGAAAAGTTATTGAAGGACTTATTCCTTCCATGCCCAATTCGGCAGCACTTTATATTGCTATCGGAATTATTGGTGCTACGGTTATGCCTCATAATTTGTACTTGCATTCTTCTTTGGTGCAAACCCGAAAATTCGAACGAACCGCTGCTGGAATTAAACAAGCTTTAAAATACAATTTGATTGATAGCACGATTGCATTGAATCTTGCTTTTTTTGTAAATGCTGCGATTTTAATTTTGGCGGCGACCACCTTTCATAAAAACGGCATGTTTGAAGTTGCCGAAATTCAAGATGCCTATAAATTTATGCAACCCTTGTTGGGGACAAAATGGGCGCCTATATTATTTGCCGTTGCGTTGATTGCGGCTGGACAAAGTTCTACCATTACGGGAACTTTAGCGGGACAAATTGTAATGGAAGGCTACCTAAATTTACGAATTCAGCCTTGGGTTCGAAGAATAATTACAAGGTTAATTGCTATTGTTCCAGCATTAATTGTGATCGTAATTTTTGGCGAAGGCATAACGGGGAAACTTTTAATTTTGAGTCAAGTTATTTTGAGTTTGCAATTGGGTTTTGCAATTATTCCGCTCATTCATTTTGTGAGTGATAAATCAAAAATGAAAGGATTTCATATTAGCAAAACGACTCAAATTGTTTCTTGGTCCGTTGCCTCGATTATTATTATGTTGAATATTAAACTGGTTTTCGACGAAATTAATGGTTGGTTGGAAACGGCTGAAAACCCAATACTATTATGGATTACAGTGGTGCCCTTGGCGATAGGATTCTTAATTTTGCTAATTTATATTATTCTAAAACCAATTCTTACCAAAGCAAAACAGGATATTCAAAATCATTCGCCACACAATTTAAAGTTGCAATTTTCTAAAATTGGAACCTACAATAAAAAGAACATTGCGGTTTCGGTAGATTTTTCCTCCGCTGACGAAGTGGCTATCAATCACGCATTCGAATTGGGTGGAATGGAAGCAAAATATACTTTAATTCATGTTGTGGAAACCGTTGGCGCCATGATTTATGGTAAAAATATTGAAGATCACGAAACATTAATTGACGCCAAACTATTATCCGAATACAAAAAAATGCTATCTGAAAAAGGGTTTAAAGTAAAAACAAAATTAGGATTTGGAAGGCCAGATAAAGTGATTCCACAAATAATCAACAACGGAAAATTTGATGTTTTGGTTATGGGAACCCACGGTCACACTGGTTTCAAAGATTTAGTTTTTGGAACAACCGTTGATAAATTGCGACATAAAATTTCGATTCCGTTGTTTATTGTGAAAAATAAGATTTAACCGCAAAGACGCTAAGAAAACCACAAAGAACACAAAGTTTAAAAAATAAATAAATCTCTAAAATACTGTTGTTTTTATTACACTCTAAAAACGGAAGGTTTTAAACTTTGCGATCTTAAATTTTCAAACAATAACAAAGAACTTTGTGCCTTTGCGTTAAATTTTTAATTTTCGAACGACAACAAAATCATTTATCTCCTTACGAATCTTTTTATGAAGGTTGTTTATTTGCAACCACAATCATCTCCGCAGTTTTTGTCGGTTTTTTTCTTTTTGAAAAAGAATTTTCTAACCAAGAAAACAACAGCAATAGTAAGAGTTAGATAAACCAAAATTTCTTGTATCATAACTATTTATTTTAAAATTTGATAAGCGATTAATGCTACAATATAAGCAAAACTGCTCATAAAAATAAGTTGTCCTAAAGGCCATTTCCAACTATTCGTTTCTTTTTTAGTAATGGCCAATGTGCTGGCGCATTGCATGGCAAAAGCATAAAACAAAAGCAAGGAAATTCCGGAGGCAAAATTGAAAATTTTCTCGCCAGTTTCTGGGTTGATTTCCGCTCTCATTTTGTCTTTTATGGTTTCGTCATTTTCGCTTCCGCCAACGCTGTAAATGGTTGCTAATGTGCCCACAAAAACTTCTCTTGCAGCAAACGAACTGATGATGGCAACCCCAATTTTCCAATCATATCCTAAAGGGGAAATCGCTGGTTCGATTGTTTTTCCCATTATTCCAATATAAGAATGCTCTAATTTATAAGAAGCCACTTTGTTTTTTAGTTCTATTTTTGATAGCCTTTTATTTTCGGTTTTCGAAAGCAAAATCGATTCCGAATCATTGAAATTTTTACTTGGTCCGTTAGAAGCTAAAAACCATAATACAACAGATATTGCCAAAATAATTTTTCCAGCTCCAAACACGAAAGCTTTGGTTTTTTCGATCACATTTATTGCCACGTTTTTGAACATGGGCAATTTGTAATTGGGCATTTCGACCACAAAAAAGGTTTTGCATTTTAGTTTTAGCACTTTATTTAAAACAAATGCGGAGAAAATCGCCATCCCAAAACCTATTAAATACAACAACATCAAGGTTAATCCTTGCATATTGATGAAACCGAAAATCCGTTGATCTGGAATTACCAATCCAATAATAATTGCATAAACAGGCAATCTTGCGGAACAAGTCGTAAACGGCGTTACTAGAATGGTGATTAATCGTTCTTTCCAGTTTTCGATGTTTCGTGTTGCCATAATGGCCGGGATTGCACAAGCCGTTCCCGAAATTAAAGGCACAATACTTTTGCCGGAAAGACCAAAATTACGCATGATTTTATCCATCAAAAACACCACTCGGCTCATGTATCCGCTTTCTTCAAGAATGGAAATAAACAGAAACAAGAAGGTGATTTGGGGTATAAATATCAAAATTCCGCCAATTCCTGGGATGATTCCCTGAGCTATTAAATTGGTAAACATCCCTGGCGGCAGGTTTTCGTTTGCCAAGCTGCTTAATGTTGCAAAAGTTTGGTCAATATAATCCATCGGAATTTTTGACCATTCGAAAATGGATTGGAAAATTCCAAATAATATAAAGAAGAAGATTAAATATCCCCAGATTTTATGAGTCAGTACGCGATCTAATTTGCTTCTGAAATCCCGAGCAGTTTCGCTATTTATTTTTAGACCAATTTTTAAAGTGTCATTTATAAATTGGTATCTTTTTATGGTTTCTTTTTGTTGTAATCTTTTTAATTCCGAATCTGTTTTTATAAAGGAATTGTTTTCGAGAACTTTTCTGTTCAAACCCACAAAATTCACGTCTTGGGTAATAACCAACCAAAGTTTATACAAGGATTGATTGGGGAATGTTTTTCTAAGATTATTGAAATAAACCTCGTCAATAGAAGATGCGTTCAAACAAGGTTCCGTCGGAAGACTTTCGTATTGCGTGATTAATTCTTTAAGTGCATCAAAACCCAATCCTTTTCTAGAACTGACCAAAGCAATTTTAGTTTTCAGTTCTTTTTCTAAATAAGGAATGTCTAATGAAATTCCTTTGTATTTCATTCTGTCAATCATATTAATGACTAAAATGGTCGGAATTCCCAAGTCTTTTATTTGGGTAAAAAGCAATAAATTTCGTTTGAGATTTTCTACTTCGGCAACTAATAAAACAACATCGGGATAAAGCGAATGGTTTTTATTGAGCAACAATTCGATAACTACATTTTCATCCACCGAACTGGCATTTAAGCTATAAGTCCCGGGAAAATCAAGCACATTGGCTTTTACATTATTTGATAATTTACAAAAACCCAATTTTTTTTCGACTGTAATTCCTGGATAATTTCCCACTTGTTGATTCAAGCCCGTAAGTTGGTTGAAAACCGAAGTTTTCCCCACGTTTGGATTTCCAATTAAAGCGACATTGATCGTTTCCTTGCTCATTTCAGCTTATTTTTGCTTTGTCTTGGGGTCAATAATATCCACTTGGATTTGGCAGGCAGTTTCAATTCGAATAGCTAAATGGGAACCATTTATATCTAAATATAATGGATCTCCAAAAGGGGCAATTTGAAGTAATTCGACCGTATTTCCAGGCAAACAACCCATTTCTAGTAATTTTAATGGAATGGCTTCCACATCAAAATCTTTGATAATGGCTTTCTCCCCTTTTTTTAAGTTCGCTATTGTTGTTTGCAATTCTTATTTAGATTGATTTTAGATTGCAAAAGTACAGATAAAAATAGAATATTAAATGACAATTATCAGGTTTAGCGTTTTTTTTCATCCTCCAAAAGCCAATTAATATCGCCAATCAATTTTTGAATTTCTTCTTTTTTTGTTCCGTCATAAAAACCGCGAACTCTTCTTTTAGAATCGACAAGAACAAAGTTTTCGGTATGAACCATATCATATAATTCGGTTGGTTTTCCTTGTTTTACGGCTAAATAGGATTTTCTGGCCAAAGCATAAATCTCTTTTTTGTCGCCTGTAACTAAGTTCCATTTGCTGTCAATAACGCCGTTTAGTTTGGCATACCCTTTTAAAGCGGGAACATCATCAATATCGGGTAGAACGGAATGCGAAAGCAACATCACTTTTGGATTATGAAGAAATTCCTTTTGGACTTCTACTAAATTCGTTGTCATTTTTGGACAAATCGAACCACAGGTGGTAAAGAAAAAATCGGCCACATAAATTTTGCCTTCATAGTCTTTTTGAGTAATGGTTTTTCCGTTTTGATTCGTGAATTTGAAATCTGCAATCGTGTGGTATTTACTAATATATTGAACGGTCGAATCCACTAATTCTGGATTTACATCTGCTGGATTGAAAATGGGCAAGGTTTTACTTGGCTTTAAAGCCGAATAAAATAAGGAAAGTGTAATTATGGAAAACACCATAAATCCTGCTATGAATTTTCGGTATTTGAAAAGTAGGGACTTCATAAAAATAATTTGGTGCAAAAATACAAAAACGACCTTTGTTTAAATAGTTAAAATGGGGATTTTCAATATAAATTAACATATTATTTGAAATATTATGAATAGTTTTGTTGGAACAACTAAATTTTAAAATAAATGAAATTACATTTTAATAAACAACTAGTTTTTGTAATCCCAGTATTTTTTGGATTTACAATTTGCCAATCGCAAACACAAGTTAAAAGTGAGCCTGGAATTAGTATTTCCAATATGGATAAAAATAGCCAGCCAGGAGATAACTTTTTTAGATTTGTAAACGGAACTTGGCTCGATAAAACCGAAATTCCAAGCGATAAAACGAGCTGGGGAAGTTTTAATGAATTGCGTAAAAAAACAGACATTGATGCTTTGTCCATTTTGAAAGACGCCGCATCAAACCCAATATACAAATCAAATACCGATCAAGGGAAAGCCGTAAACCTTTACAAAACCATTATGGACACCATTGGTAGAGACAAAAAAGGATTGTCTCCGTTAAAACCGTATTTGGTTAAAATTAATGCTATAAAAAACGTCAAAGATATACAGGCTTTATTAATAGAAATGGAACCGATTGGTGGTATTGGTTTCTTCGGTGTTGGCGTTGGTTCAGATGACAAGCACAGCAATAGAAACATTGTTCAGGTGGATCCCGGAAGTTTAGGATTGCCAGACCGAGATTATTATGTTTCGGAAGATAAAGATTCTAAAGAAAAGAGAGAAAAATATGTGCTACACGTGGCAAGAATGTTGCAATTTTTAGGTGAAAAACCAGCAATTGCAAAATCAGATTCCGAAAAAATT
>Ga0209499_1000551_pt1 | contig 27596 bp, 23 predicted proteins | sample C_130208_EF_Meta_FD_187306 | JGI IMG/M metagenome (GOLD analysis project Ga0209499, IMG submission 187306) | Freshwater microbial communities from Lake Croche, Canada to study carbon cycling - C_130208_EF_MetaG (SPAdes) (version 2) | ecosystem: Environmental > Aquatic > Freshwater > Lake... | reverse complement strand
CAATAGTTAGCACAACAAACTGAGTTGGGAAAGCCACTGGGTTTACTTGAAGGTATTAAGTTTGCAAAACAAGCTTTTTATGATGGTGACTCAAATGCCTATTCGGTGCCCACTGGAACAGAAATGGCCTTTATGGCACCTTATTTAGAATCAGGTAAACAGAAAACAGCAGCCAATATATCTACTAATTCAACTAATACAAGTCCTACTCAACTTTTATCTAAATTTATTGATTCTGCTAAAAGAGAAACTAGGGTGAGTGTAAATATGAAAGATATTGGTAGCGCTCAATTGCCTTTCTTTTTACAAAGACTAGATAGTGCAACAAATGCTATTTTTGATACCAGTAAGTATAAAGTAGAAATTACAGGAACTAGTGTTACTTTTTTAGAAGGAAGTAATTTTATTATTAGAGGACTAAGCGAGTCAATATTTTGGGCATTTTTATTAATTGCCTTTTGTATGATTTTCTTATTTCGTTCCTTCCCTATATTAATGTGTTCTTTAGTACCCAATATTGTACCCTTACTTATTACTGCTGGCTTGATGGGCTGGGTTGGTATTTCTCTAAAACCTTCTACAGTACTTGTATTCAGTGTAGCATTAGGTATTGCTATAGATGTAACAATTCGTTTTTTAGTAAATTATAAACAGGAGCTTCCACGTATACAAAATAATGTACATGAAACGCTAATTCAAACCATTAAACATACCGGCATTAGTATAATCTATACCTCTTTAGTGCTGGTGGCAGGTTTTGTAATCTTTTGTTTTAGTGATTTTGGAGGCACCAAGGCTTTAGGCTGGCTAACTTCGCTTACATTAGTTGTAAGTACATTTACCAATTTAATATTATTACCTGCTTTAATAAAAACATTTATTAAGCAGCGTTAATATTTATTATTCTTAGTGTAAAATGGAAGCTAGGGTATCTTGTAATGCAGCGCCTCTTAGTTCTGTAGCAATTACTTTTCCAGTTGGATCTATTAAAACATTAAATGGAATACCTTCTATTTGATAAGCACTTACTACAATACTTTCCCATTTTTTGAGATCACTTATATGTTGCCAATTTAATTTATCTGCTTTTATAGCTTCTTGCCAGCTTGCTTTATCATCATCTAAAGAAACGCCTAATACCGTAAAATTCTTTTTCTTATATTTTTCAAAAGCTGCTACTACATTGGGGTTTTCACCTCTACAAGGGCCACACCAGCTAGCCCAAAAATCAACAAGTACATATTTACCTCTTAAGCTTGATAGTGAAATAATTTTTCCATTGGCATCAGGTAAAGCAATTTCAGGAGCTACAGTACCAACGGCAATGGCTCCGGTTTTTGTATTGGCTTGTACTTGTGTACTTAATAAATTGGCAAACTGTGTAAGTGGCTCTGCTTTTAATTTTTCTGCAGCTGCTTTTGCTAAAGCGAGTACCTGTGCCGATTCCATTGACCTTAAGCTTAATCCTAAAGTATAATAAACAAAGGCAGGGCTATTGGATGTATTGATTATATTTTCAACAAGATTATTAATATCTGTAATTTTAGCGGCACGCTGTTTTTGTAACCAATAAATGGTACTATCTTTTCCATTTTGCTTTTGTAAAGCATCTAAATTATAAATGGTTGACATAAGAGAAGAATCTTTTTTACGATAGGCTATTAAAAATTCAATCAATGCCTGGCTAGTTGTAGAACCTTTGATGGTATATGATTGATAATTATTTGCATCGGCATTCATTTGAATATTCTGCTCGTCATTAATAAATAGTATCTCCATTTGCTTCTCAGTAGCAATTCGATAAATGCCTTCTTGCTTAGCAATAAATTGAAACGAATACTTACCATCTTCGCCTAAGGTGATTGAATCCATTGTAATAATAGGCAATCCCCCATAGGGTACTTCTTGTAACAATAATTTTTCCTTTGCAGCATGTTCTATGGTTCCAGAAATGGTATAATTTTTTTCGCTAGAACTATTTTTACAAGCGCTAGTAAAAAGAATGATTGCTACTAAAAAGGCTAATAGGGTTTTAATACGCATGGTTTCTTATTATTATATTTGAATTCTATTATTAATGCTTAGGACAAAATTAAGCCAATTTTTGCTCTAATAGAACAGTGGTTATTTTAGGATCGGCCTTGCCTTTGCTAATTTTCTTTACTTCTCCCATAAATAAACCCAATAAGCCTTTTTTACCTTTTTTATATTCAGCCACTTTTTCAATATGATTTGCTAAAACCTCCTCAATCCACTTTTCAATTTCTTCTGTAGATCCAGTTTGCAATAAATTATTTTCTGTTGCAAAGGTCTTTGGAGAGCTAGGATTCGCCATCATTTCTTTGAATACCTTAGTACTTGCTACTGAAAAGCTTAATTGATTCGTTTCTACTAATTCTATTAGTTCCACCAAATAATTTATCATTTTAGACAAGCTTTCATAATTGGTGAGTCCTTCGTGTAAGGCTACTCTTATAGGCCCAATCATCCAATTCGCAATAGCTTTATAATGCTTGCTTACAGCCGCCCACTCCATATAAAAATTTGCTTCTTCTATATCCATTAATAATTGATCAATGGCATAGTCCGATAAATCATATTGTATTTTCCACTGCTTTTTTAAAGTAGCAGGTAGGGCAGGTAATTTATTTTGAATACTTTCAATAAATTCAGCTGTTAAATGAAGAGGTGCTAAATCCGGATCAGGAAAATACCTGTAATCATTGGCATCTTCTTTATCTCTAATTGAAAAAGTAGTATCATTACTTGCATCAAAACTTCTTGTTTGTTGAACAATAGTACCACCTGTTTCCGTAATTTGAATAAGTCGATCAATTTCAAATTCAATGGCTTTTTTAATATTGCGAATAGAATTTAAATTTTTAACTTCTACCCTGGTTCCTAATGTACTGGCACCTTTTAAACGAATAGAAATATTTGCATCGCATCTTAAACTACCTTCTTCCATATTACCATCACAAATACCAATCCATCTTACAAGTTTTCTAACTTCTGTCACAAATAAAAAGGCTTCATCTGCGCTATGTATACAAGGCTCGGTAACTATTTCAATTAAGGGGGTGCCCGCACGGTTTAAATCAATTAAAGTATCAGTGGCAGAAATATCATGAATGCTTTTACCAGCGTCTTCTTCTAAATGAATTCTATTGATTTGTATATTTTTTGCTCCTGTAGGTAACTGAATAGAGATAATTCCTCCTTCACAAATAGGCGTGGTATGTTGTGAAATTTGATAACCCTTAGGTAAATCGGGGTAGAAATAATTTTTACGTGCAAAATAATTATCCTTTGCAATATTGGAACCGCAGGCTAGTCCAATAAGAATAGCATATTCAATAGCCTTGGCGTTTGTTTTGGGTAAGGTGCCAGGATGTCCCATGGTTATTGGACTAATATTTGTATTAGGCTCAGCCCCAAATAAATTAGCATCTCCACAGAATAGTTTGCTTTTAGTAGCTAATTGAGCATGAATTTCTAATCCAATGACTGCCTCATATTTTTGTCCGTCTACCATGAGACAAAAGTACTAATTTAAAAGGCTTTGGCATAAAAAAGCCCATCCTATGTTGATGGGCTAAGTAAACATTATTTTGTTATTCTATAAATCAGCGGTATTTATTTTTTTAGGAATTTTTACCTCAATTGTTTTTGGTGCTTTATCTCTTAAGACTATCACTTTAATAGTTTGTCCAACTTCAAAATATTGCCATTTAATATCATTTACCTCTTTGACTTCAACCTTGTCAATATTTGTAATAATATCGCCAATTTTTAATCCTGCTTTCTGGGCTGGAGAACCCTCTTGAATAGCTTTGATTTTAACACCTTTTCCATCTTCAATATCTTCAATACTAATACCCAATTTTGGTTTATTTTCAAATCCAGGTATAGTCATACCTTCCCTACCTGGAAAATTAGGAATAGCAAAACTAAACCCTCTTGGACTAGGTTGTAATTTTCTAGTATTGGGATCAAAATATTGTTTAGGTGTAAGATCAAAGAATCCGCCTTGTCCCTCTGGGCTGCTAAAATTATAATACTGCATGGTGTTTTTATTTTTTGCTAAACTTGCCACGACTGTATTAGTTTTCCCGTTTCTGATAAAACTAATTGTCACTTTATCTTCTGGCTTAGATTTTCCAATAGCATCGTATAAAGCTGCAGGCCCATCAATTTTTAAATCATTTACTTTAGTGATAATATCACCTTCTTTTAATCCTGCTATAGCTGCAGGACTTGGCTCACTTACTTTATTCACTTTAGCGCCTTCCTCAATCGCTTCAGTAACAACACCTAAAAAAGCTTCATTTATTTTATTTTGTTGAGGCTCAATCAAATCGAAATCATCTTCAACATCCTCATTAATTATTATATCATCACTTAATTCAAGATTTTTACTTGAATCCTGATCATTCATTCTTTTCCCTTCAATGATTACTTTAGGCTTTTTATTTTCTAGATTGCCAAGACCATTTAAGTTCTTATCTATTTTTTTTAAGATTATACGTTTATTATTTTTTCCTTCAATTTGTAAGCGAGGATCATTCTCATCCACTTCTTTTCCATTAATGGTTACTTTATTACCATCTACTACCACCGTCATATTTACATCCACATCTGTTTTTACTTTTGCATTCTTATTTCCGTCAATGGTGACAGTTACTTTAGTTGAATCCTTAGTTGCGTTTTTTGTTCCCTCTTTTTTTGCATTCTTTTTACTAGTAATTTCCACCACACCATCAGCTGCCTTTTCGCCATATTTTTTTGTAGCCATGGCACCTTTTAAAACACTTACTTTTTCTATATCATTGGGTGCAATATCACTAATGCTTGCTACAATTTTGCCATCTAGTATATATAAAGGTGTTTTTTCACTTGATTGTGCCATTGCTAAATGAAACGTAAAGCTTAACAATAATAAAGAGACTAATATTTTTTTCATAATGGTTCATTGAATATTTGATTTCAAAAATAGGGAAAAATTATTACTACGAAATAATTCGCAAATATTAATTTGTTAAAATTATAAAAAATTAATTAGCAATATTTTATTAAAATATTGGAGCTTTACTGGGCTAGATATGCTTTCACTACTTCAATGACTTCAAGGAGCTGGCTGGTATCTTGACCACCAGCCGTAGCTAAAGTTTTTTGGCCACCTCCACCACCTTTAATAAGGGATGCTATTTTTTCTTTAATGATTTGAGTGGCTGGCATAGTTGAACTAAGTGCTTCACTTATAGAAAGTACAACAGCTGCTTTGCCTTCAATATTAGCTACCAATACAATGCAATGATTATTTTGAGTAAGTCCTAAGGCTACAGCTAATTTTTTTAAGTTATCGGCACTTGATAATTGTATTTCCTTGCCTAAAAATGCAATACCATTTATGATCTCAAATTCACTAGTGTATTTTGTAGTAAATTCGTTTATAATTAATGTCTCCTGACTTTCTAATTTTTTAGAGAGTTCTTTTTGACTTAACTGCAAAGAAGTAATGGTATCATTTAAAATAGATACAGAAGAATTTTCATTCCACTCGGGGGCTTTAAATGGAGCACTTATTTTTAGGGCAAGTAATGCACAAGTCTCAGTAAGTTGGACTATTTGTTTATGTAATTTTTCATTTACTTCTGTAATATGTTTTGAAGCCGCTTCTCCAACTACTGCCTCAATTCTTCTAACACCAGCTGCTACAGAAGCTTCGGCTTTTAAAATAAAATGTCCTATTTCTCCTGTATGTCCCACATGGGTTCCACCACATAATTCAATAGAATAAGTTGGGTCCATAATAACCACACGCACTTTGTCTCCATATTTTTCTCCAAATAAAGCCATTGCACCTAAACCTATGGCTTCTTCTTTATTCATTTCTTTAATGACAACTGGAACATTTTCTTTGATTTTAGCATTTACCATATTTTCTACTTGTCTAATTTCTTCAGCAGTCATTTTGGCGAAATGAGAAAAGTCAAATCTTAGTTGTTCGGTATTGACCAAACTTCCTTTCTGTGCCACATGCTTTCCTAGTATATTCCTTAAAGCAGCATGAAGTAAATGTGTTGCAGAATGGTGAAGGGTGGTTGCTTTTCTTGCTGACGCATTTACACTGGCTTTTACAGTGTTTGAAATTTTTGTAGGCAAGCTTTCAGTAAAATGTATAAATAAATTATTTTCTTTTTTTGTATCTGTTACAGCAATGCTAGTGCCATCTTCAAATTGGAAGCTTCCTATATCACCCACTTGTCCACCACTTTCTGCATAAAAAGGAGTTTCAGATATAACCCATTGGTAGGCTTCTTTACCCTTTGCCTTTACATTTCTATATTTTATAATGGTAGCATTGGTTTCCAAATTGGTATAACCCAAAAAATTAGTTTCTCTATCTGCACTTACTTGTATCCAGTCTCCTGTATCAATGGCTGTAGCTGCTCGGCTTCTGTTTTTTTGTTGCAGCATTTCGTTTTCAAATCCAGGTTCATCTACTTGCAATTCATTTTCAGATGCAATTAGCTTAGTTAAGTCGACTGGAAAACCAAAAGTGTCAAATAATTCAAAAACTAATTTTCCTTCAATTGTTGAATTTTTCGGATGCGTGTTAATAATATCATCCATACGCTTTAATCCCTTTTCTAAAGTGCGCAAAAAACCTTCCTCTTCTTCTTTTACAACTTTAGTTACAAATTCAAGTTGACTTCTTAACTCAGGAAAAACATTTTCAAATTGTTTTGCTAAATGAGGCATTAGCTGATGAAGTAAAGGATGTTTATAATCCAAATAAGAATAATAATAGCGTACGGCTCTTCTTAAAATACGACGAATCACATAACCTGCACCAGTGTTAGCAGGCAGTTGACCATCGGCAATAGTAAAGGCAATGGCACGAATATGATCGGCAATAACTCTAAAGGCAACAGCTTCTTTGGTATCGCTGTAATCGTAATTTTTAGAAGTAATTTTTTCGACTTCTTCAATAGTACCTGTAAATACGTCTGTATCGTAGTTACTTTTTTTATTTTGAATAACGCGTACTAGTCTTTCAAAACCCATACCGGTGTCCACATGCTTATTAGGAAGTGGCTCTAAACTGCCATCTTTTTTTCTATTGTATTGAATAAAGACATTATTCCAAATTTCTATCACTTGAGGATGGTCTTTGTTCACTAAATCGCGACCTGGTATTTTAGCAATTTCTTCTGCAGATCTCATATCAACATGTATTTCACTACATGGGCCACAAGGTCCGGTATCACCCATTTCCCAGAAATTATCTTTTTTATTGCCGTAAATAATTTTTTCATCTGGCACCCATTTTTTCCAATGCATTAAAGCTACGCTGGAAGGCGGTAAATTTTCTGATGCGTCTCCCTCAAATACAGTCACATATAATTTGGCTGGATCAATGCCATATACTTTTGTTAATAATTCCCAGCTCCACTCAATGGCTTCAGCTTTAAAATAATCGCCAAAACTCCAGTTGCCCAACATTTCAAACATGGTATGGTGGTAAGTATCTACACCTACTTCTTCTAAGTCATTATGTTTACCGCTTACGCGTAAACATTTTTGTGTATCGGCAATTCTTTTATGGTTTGGTTCTTGGTTACCTAAAAAAAAGTCTTTGAACTGGTTCATGCCCGCATTGGTGAATAGCAAGGTAGGGTCGTTCTTTACGACAATAGGCGCGGACGGAACAATAGCATGCCCTTTAGATGCAAAAAAATCTAAAAATTGTTGTCTTATTTCAGGGCTAGTCATCATTAGCTTAATTTTAGGCTGTATTGGTCTTAAAAGCTATATTTGTTATGCTTTTTTAATGTCCTCAAAGGTAAGGAATTGGGGCTTTTTTATGGCCTAATTAGACAAAAAAATGGCTTATTTCAAATGAAGAAAATAAAATACTTCTTTAATACCCATACCCTTCGATTTGAAAAAGTGGAAGTGCCTCTTCGAGTGCGATTATTACAGCTATTTGGATTTGTAGCTGCTTCCATTGTAACTGGTGTAATCATTGTAATTATAATATTTCAATACATTGACTCTCCAAAAGAAAAGTTGTTGCGTCAACAAAATGAGATGTATAAAGAAAATTATAGTGTTTTATCGGCTGAGTTGAAAAAATTGCAATTGCAAATGAATGAATTAGAGAGTAGAGACAATGAAGTATATCGATCTATTTTTGAATCGAGTCCCATACCTGATAGTGCTAGGGTGAAAGAAATGGAAGCAAAAAAAGAAGTACGCTTATTACAAAGCTTTTCTAATAATGAGTTACTAGAAAGTATGACCAGTCAATTGAATAATTTAAGTTTGAGAATGGCTTATCAAACGACTTCTTTTACAGAGATTAATTCGATGGTAAAAAATAAAGAAAAATTATTAAAGGCTATTCCTTCCATTCAACCTGTAAGTAATAAAAACCTTAATAGAATTGGAGGAAGTTTTGGTTATAGAATTGACCCACTCTATAAAGATATTCGTTTCCATCAGGGTTTAGATTTTACAGCTCCATTGGGTACACCCATTTATGCGACTGCAGATGGAGTGGTGCAGGCAGCAGGATTTAATACAGATGGATATGGCAATAAAGTAGTCATCAATCATGGCTTTGGTTATCAAACTTTATATGGGCATATGGTGCGTGTGAAAGCAAAGGTTGGACAGTCTGTAAAAAGAGGAGAAGTGATTGGTTATATTGGCAGTACAGGAAAAAGTACGGGGCCGCATTGTCATTATGAAGTGATTAAAAGAAATATAAAAGTAGATCCAGTATATTATTTCTATAACGATTTAACACCTGCTCAATTTGACAGATTATTAAAAGCAGCCGCTAACAATAAACAAAGCCTAGACTAATTATATGGAGCCATTATTACTTCAATTTTTAAATAGAATTTTGCGCACCATTGGTTTGGTGGTACTATGGATGTCGTTGAATGTGGCCTTTGGTATAATGTGGGGCTATGCCTTTATAGAAACAACCTGGAAGCTAGGTAATATTTTATTTTATTTATTTTTTACCTTAAGTTTTATAGGATTTGCTTATTTGCTTTATAGAATTTGGAAAAATCCTATTGGTATTAAAATAGACTAGTGGCTATGAGCTATCAAAGACATTTGAAAAAAGATAAAGGCCTAGCTACGCTTGTAAAAGGAGAGGCGTATACTTTACATAAAAGAAAGAATACCGCCATTCGATTAATTGCTAGTATTGTCTCTCAGCAATTAAGTACGAAAGTGGCTGCTATTATTTTTAAAAGGTTTTTAGATATCTATCAAGGTAAAGAGCCTAGTATGCAGGCCGTTATAGATACTCCTTTTGATACGCTTCGTGGCATTGGTTTAAGTAATTCTAAAGTGAACTATGTTCAAAATGTGGCTCAGTTTTTTATAAGTCAAAAAATTACAGATAAGCAATTATATGCTATGGAGCCTGAAGAGGTAATTGCTTTATTAACACAAATTAAAGGAGTGGGCAGGTGGACAGTGGAGATGCTACTAATGTTTAGCCTGGGTCACGAAGATGTATTTGCAGTCGATGATTTAGGTATTCAACAAGCCATGATACGACTGTATAAAATAAAATATACTACCAAAAAAGAATTGCAAACAAAAATGTTGAAAAGGTCACTGGCCTGGGCTCCTTATAGAACCTATGCCTGTTTGCATTTATGGAATTGGAAAGACAGCGGAGCGGTTTAATAATAGTATCAAAAAATATTACTAGCTATTTGTATCAGCCCTAAAGCTAGGCTGACTTATATCATGGTAAAATGCGAAGGTCCAACCCTCTTTATTTCCTAGTTCCCACCAAAGCTGTCTGTATGCTAAAGCTTTCTTCCCATCTAAATCGTATTTAGCCACAAATCTTGATTTCATTTGTTGTAATTGTGGGGCAACATCTGCTCCAAAGAAAATAATTTCCTCATTTTCTTTGATCCAAGCTGCTTGATGGAATTTAGAATGACCGCCAGTTATTTCATAATGAATCAAATTATCAATAATCCCATTATCCTCTGTAAGCCACACTGTTCCGCTAAAATCTTCCAATATACCTACTTGGGCTCTTAGTGTTGGGTTATTGCTATTTTGCATGACTTCTTCAAATTCTCTTTTTTGCACATAGTATTTTGCGTAAGGAAAACTTATAAATTGTTCCTGATGTAGGGGATGCAAATAACTAATGCCCCCTGCATGGTCCTTGTGTAAATGGCTTAAAAAAACCTTGGTGACTTTTGAAGGGTCAATACCCAATGTCATTAAATTTTCATGAATTTGCAAAACACCTAAATTATTTAAATATCCAAGCCCTGTATCTAATAAAATAATATCGTTATCGGTAATAATAACAAAGGGCTGCACTTCTACTAGTATACTTCCCTTAGGTCTATTAGGATAATCAGGGCTGCTACTGTCAAAAGGCGTGAAGACCTTTGTTTCATCAATTGAAAAACTGCCTTCAGATAAAGGGTAAATGCGCATACTGCAAAAATAAGCATTAACGCAGCACCATCTGTCTGTCAGCGTCTAATCTTAGTAAAATAAATAGAAGCGCTGTAAAAGTAAGTAAAGAGGATCCGCCATAGCTAATTAAAGGCAGAGGAATACCTACTACGGGAAACAGTCCAATGGTCATACAAATATTCACAGCAATATGAAAGAAGAAAATACCTACTACACTGTAGGCATATACTCTTGAGAAAGTACTTCTTTGTCTTTCTGCAATTCTTATGAGTCTAAATAAGAAAAATAAATAAAGAGCCAAGAAGGTGAAAGTACCTACAAATCCAAAAGCTTCTCCAAGCGAAGTAAATATAAAATCGGTATGTTGTTCAGGTACATATTTTCCTCTGGTTTGGGTGCCCTTTAAAAAACCTCTTCCCCAAAAACCACCAGAACCAATTGCAATTTTACTTTGCTTCACATTATAGTCATCTGGTTTTTTACTTTTTCTTTCAGTGGTGGAGCTAGCCAATTTTTTATTTAAAGAACAATCATATTCTTTACCAATCATGGAGTATATACGCGTACTTTGGTAACATTCAAATACATTGTTAAATATATAGGGTACTGCAAATCGAACGGTGCCAAAACTTACCACCCAAATAGCAAGAACAATAAGTATATTATTTTTATTACGCTTAAACCTTTTCAGCATATTAGCAATAAATAGTCCTGCTATGGCTGTTAAAATAATGGCAAGGGTAGTGGGTGCTAATAATAAAGTAGCAATAACCAATATAGCAAATGAAAGCAAGATAACTAGGATGACCGGAGGCAATCCTTCACGATACATGGCAAATATAAAAGCGCTGTAAACCAAGGCTAGTCCCATTTCATGTTGCATGATGGACAAGATAGCCGGAAGAGTAATCATAATTCCTGCAATGATATGAGACTTTAATTTAGTAAAATCGGTTTCTGGTTTAGAAATAAATTTTGCTAAAATGAGGGCTGTGAAAATTTTACACAATTCAGCTGGTTGTAAATTAAAACCGCCTGCGATAGGAATCCAACTTTTTGAACCATTAATATTTTTACCTAAAACAAAAGTAGCTAGCATTAATAAAATGCCCAATACATAAGAGATATTAGCAAGGGCTGTAAACAGTTTACTATCGATAAGCAAAATAAAAATAGCTACAAACCCACAAAAAATAGCAAAATATATTTGTTTGCTATAATTCGTTTTAGCTGTTAGAAAAGAATTACTCCAATTAAGATTAGGATTATACTCCACCATGAAAATGCACATAATACCAATCGCTACCATCATTAAATAAAGTACTATAACGGCAAGATCGGTACCCTTTGAAAAATTATTATTACTAGATGCTGACATTATTTTTTTTAATATTAATTTTCTTCTTCTTCATGCTTGGATTCAAAGCGTTTTCTTTTACTTTCTTATTTTTATTTGGAGGTAGAACTGGGCTATTTGGAACAGTTGCTGTATCTAATTTTTTTAGAGTATCAACTTTTACTTTAATAGGCGCCGTTTCAGAAAGCATTTCCATATCCCAAATATCTGCTAATTCATCATTGTTATATTCAATAGGAGTTAGCATCTCAGTTTTATTATTTCGAATATACCAAGCTTTAATAGATTCAGGCATTAAATCGACATTGGATAAATAGTCTACCTTAGTTTTACTTTCTTTAGTTAAACTGTCATTTAAATATTTTTCCATAACGAGTCCTGCTATAGGACCTGCCCAAGTTGCACCAAACCCTGCATTCTCCACTATGACGGCTACTGCAATTTTAGGATTGTCTTTAGGGGCAAAGCAAACAAATAAAGAGTGATTTTTTCCATGTGGGTTTTGTGCAGTTCCTGTTTTGGCACAAAACTCATGACCAGGTACTTTAATAAAAGCGGCTGTCCCATATACAGTTACATCATGCATACCTTCTTTAATTATATCAAAGTATTCTGTAGGAATTTTGGTCACTTCCTGCTTTACACGGAAGTCGGCTAATAATTTTTTATCTGTTTCATCTTCATCTTCTATACTGTCTATAAAATGAGGCGTATAATAATATCCTTTATTTGCGATAAATGCCATTGCATTGGCTAATTGTAAAGGAGTGGCAGTCATTCTATCTTGTCCAATACCTAAGGTTAACATAAAGCAACTATTCCAATACTTAGCGCCCCCAAAATCTTTATTGTATTGTGCTGTATCAGGAATACTTGCTCTGCTTTCACTGGGTAAATCAATGCCTAATCTTCTTCCTAATCCAAAACTATTTACATACTGTTTCCATTTCAAATATCCTTGTTTTGCATTATGATATTTAGGGTTATCAATGGCCATTCTAAATACTTGTAAAAAATACGAGTTACAAGAATTGGCCAAAGCTAATTGTAAATTAGCTGCATGTCCCGCATTATGGTGTTCACATTTTCGAGGATCACCACAAGAAGTGTACAAGCCAAAGCAGTTGTATCCAAAACTAGGTGTGATGAGTCCTTCATCTAATGCAATTAAAGCGCCCATTGGTTTAAAAGTAGAACCTGGTGGGTATTGACCATTAATAGCACGATTATATATTGGACGTGCAGTGTCGGTTAACAACCTGCCAATTGTTTTTCTTCTTTGATTTCCTGTTAATAAATTAGGATTATAACCAGGGCTAGAAGCCATTGCAATTACACTGCCAGTTTTAGGATTCAAGGCCACTACACTGCCAATTTTATGTTGTAATAATTTTTCTGCAAGTTGTTGAACTTCTACGTCCATACTCGTAAATAAATTTCTACCAGCAACGGCCACAGTATCAAACTGTCCTTTTTCAAATGGACCTTGTATTTTACCTTTATTATCTCTCAAAAATCTATTGACCCCTCTTTGTCCCATGAGAATAGATTCATATTGTTTTTCTAGTCCTGTCATACCTGCATAATCACCCATCTCATAACCCTCTTCGCTATGCTTTTGTAAAAAATTGACATCTACTTCTGCAACATAGCCAAGTACATGCGCCGCAGTATTATATGGATAAGAACGAATGGAGCGCTCCGATAATGAAAAGCCTGGAAAGCGGTATAAGTTTTCAGTTAATTGTGCATATAATTCAGCAGAAAGAAATGCTTCGAAAACACCAGATTTTACACGTGAGTTTTTAATAATCACATCAATCATTCTTCTGCTATACTCTGCTTTATCTATTTTTAAAATATTGCAAAGCGTTGCTGTATCTACTCCTTTGGCTTCATTTGGGATAACAACTAAATCGTAACTAATGGTATTTTCTAAAAGGGCTCTTCTTTTACGGTCGTATATGATACCTCTATCAGGGTAAATAATTTTTCTAAAAATGGCATTGTTATTGGCGGCTAATACGTACTTGCTAGAAAATATTTGTAAACTAATAAGCTGAGCAATAATTAAAAAAAATATAACGCCAATGATAATTTGAATAATACCCCCTCGATTCGAATTGTACATTGACATGAATTATCTTTTTAGCTTTCTTCTATTTATTATAAGTTCCACACTAAAAATTAATAATAAACTTATGATACTAGTGAAGAATACTTTTCCAATGAAGTAACCAAAGTTACCAAACTGCAACCATTCTAGTAAGACTAAATAAAAATGGTGAATGAAAGTGAGTGCAAATGCATAAAAAGCGTAGGGTCCCCATCCCATGGTGGCAATACTAGGCTCTTTACTAACTTCTTCTGAAGTTTCTTGGGATAAAAGTAAATTCAATATTGTGGGTCTAAGGTATCCCATTAAGCTGCAAGCAGCTGCATGCAGACCAGGTGTTTTGGTAAACAAATCAAGGCTATAACCAAAAACAAATCCTAACAAGGTTGAACTAATACGACTTGTTCCAAAAGGCAACCATAATAAAAATAGAAAATAAATATAGGGTGTTATAAACTGATGGATAGGAGGTACTTCATTTAAAATGACAATTTGCACTAATAAGAACAAAATAAAGCGGACAGTATTTTTTTGTAAATTATTCATTGACCCCCTCCTTTATAGTTGCTTTTTTTTGATCTTCCATTCTTCTATTCTCCACTAAATAAATATATTCTAAATTAAAAAAGTTAGTGCTGGCTTTCACATTCAAGGTTAAGAAATTACTAGAAGGGTCTTGAATGACGGTGGTTACTCGTCCTACCATTAACTGAGCAGGGAAATTAGAAGAGTAGGGGCTGGTAATAACAGTGTCACCTACTTTTGGAGCTGCACTTTTTGAAATATTTTTAAGTACTAAAATATTAGGGTCAGCGCCATCCCATTCAATGCTTCCAGCAATTTTATCTCTTTTCAACATAGCACTTACTTTGCTATTGCGATGAAGTAAACTCATAATCGTGCTATAGTTCTCGTTTACTTCTACTACCACACCCACAATGCTTCCATCGGGACTAATAGCAGCCATATCTTTTTTAACACCTTGATTACTTCCTCTTTCAATGACAATATAATTTTTTTGAAGGGTGAAAGTATTACCCACCACTTTTGCTGGATAATAATAAAATTTTCTAATTTTTTCTAAACTATCTCTTCTTAATACAAGGGTACCAAGCTTTCTTGTTGTATCAAAGGCTACAAAATTTTGAGCTAATTCATTTCTTAAGGCTACATTTTCTGCAGCTAATTTTTCATTGGTTTCTTTTAAACTAAAAAAATAGGTCCAGCTTGAATAATATCTATTAATATTACCTGTTACTTGATTACTCCAACCGCCAAAAAAAGTTTCATGTGTTTTACTATTGGAAGATAACATGACTAGTGATACTATTTGAAGTATCAGAAATAAAAAAAAAGTAAAGTTCTGTCGTATGAAGCCAATAATATTCTTCATTGGGTATTATCTCATAATAAATGGAAAGCGTTGATAGTTCTTAAGTGCAATACCTGTTCCACGCACTACACTTTTCAGTGGATCCTCGGCTACATGAACAGGTAATTTTATTTTTTGACTTAATCTTTTATCTAAACCACGAAGTAGTGCACCACCTCCTGTTAAGTATAAACCTCTACGGTATATATCTGACGCAAGCTCTGGTGGCGTTGTTTCTAAGGCTTTCAATATTGCCTCTTCAATTTTAAAAATACTTTTATCTAAAGCTTCAGCAACTTCTTGATAAGTAACCATAATTTGTTTTGGAATACCGGTTACTAAGTCACGACCATTTACCGGCATATCATCTGGAGGGTTGTCTAAATCCTTTAAAGCAGCACCTACATGTATTTTAATTTGTTCTGCAGTACGCTCACCAATTAATAAACTATGATAACGTCTTAATGCTTCCATAATATCTGCAGTAAATTCATCTCCAGCAATACGAATACTTTGGTCACAAACTATTCCTGCAAGTGCAATGACAGTAATACCTGTTGTACCACCTCCAATATCAATAATCATATTTCCTACAGGCTCTTCTACATCAATACCAATTCCTAATGCAGCTGCCATAGGCTCGTGAATCATATATACTTCTTTAGCGCCTGCTTGTTCAGCACTATCACGTACTGCTCTTTTTTCTACTTCAGTAATAGATGATGGTATGCAAATAACCATTCTCCAGCTTGGTGGAAATAATGGCTTCTTTGGATAAATCATTTTCATCAACTCGCGAATCATTAATTCAGCAGCATTAAAGTCGGCGATTACACCATCTTTTAAAGGACGAACTGTTTTAATACTTTCATGGGTTTTTTCATGCATCAACAATGCTTTTTTACCAACGCCTAAAACTTCTTTCATATTATTCCTATTTAAAGCAATAATAGAAGGTTCATTCACGACTACTTCATCGTTGTGAATTATAAGCGTATTGGCTGTACCTAAGTCCATCGCTATTTCCTGCGTAAAAAAATTAAATAATCCCATTGTAGATCTTTGTTTGAATAGTTGAAGTTGAATGAAGCAAAATTCATCTAAAATCCTTACAATACAAAGCTTTTGACAAATGAATCGTAAACTTTTTTTGCACTTTATTTTTATGCAAACTCATAGCCAATATCTTTTCTAAAATACATACCCTCAAATTGAATATTGGATAGTGCTTTTTGTGCTTTTAGAACGGCTTGCTGAAGGTCTTGGCCATGGCTGGTCACTGTAAGTACACGGCCACCTTTTGTAACTACTATATTTTCTTCAAACCCAGTGCCAGCTTGAAATACAAGTGTGTCTGGTAATTTTTCAGCTAGCTCTATTCCATAAATGGGAAAGCTTTTTTGATAGGTTCCCGGATAACCTCCACTTACAGCCATGACTGTTGCAAAAGATTCTTCATTATACTCAATATTTACATCTTCCAAAGTGCCATTATCGGCAGCGGCTAGTAGACTTACTAAGTCGGTTTGCAAACGAGGTAATATTACTTCAGTTTCTGGGTCTCCTAAACGACAATTGTATTCAATAACATAGGGTGATCCCTTGCAATTCATAAGTCCAAAGAATACAAAACCTTTATAAACAAGGCCTTCCTGCTGAATGCCCTTAATAGTGGGCTCCACAATTTGAGCATTTACTTTAGCCATAAAAGCATCATCCATAAAAGGAACGGGGCTTACACAACCCATACCCCCAGTGTTTAAACCTGTATCCCCTTCGCCAATTCTTTTATAATCCTTGGCATGCCCAATTATTTGATAGTTTATTCCATCTGTTAAAGCAAAAACACTCACTTCAATCCCTTCTAAAAACTGCTCAATGACTACCTTATCGCTGGCTGCTCCAAATTGTTTATCCTGCAGCATTTCTTTAAAACAAGTAAGTGCTTCTTGGTGGGTACTTGCAATGATAACTCCTTTACCTGCGGCTAGTCCATCTGCTTTTAAAACAATGGGAAGGGCATGAGCACTAATATAGGCAATACCTTTTTCATAATTTTCAAGGGTGAATTCGGCATAACTAGCAGTTGGAATTTGATGTCTTTGCATAAAATGTTTACTGAAAGCCTTACTGCCTTCTAACTGTGCTGCTTTTGCAGAAGGCCCAATAAGATTAATATGAGCCGTTAATGGATCGTTATTGAAAAAATCATAAATTCCTTTTACTAGAGGTTCCTCAGGTCCTACCACTATCATTTCTATTTGATATTCAATAGTTGCATTTTTGAGGGCGTCAAAATCATTAATTTCTATAGGTAAATTCGTTCCAAATGCAGCAGTACCGGGGTTTCCAGGAGCTATAAAAATTTGATCACACTGATGACTTTGCGCCATTTTCCATGCCAAAGCATTTTCTCTTCCACCACTACCAATTAGTAAAATATTCATAATTAAAAGGATTGCACCACGAAAGTAAAATTTATTGAATGGATTTTATTAAATTGAGTCAATTAAATAAAACAAATACTTATGTCAGCTTCCAATCAGCAACACCCCAGAGGATTATATGTTTTGTTTGCAACAGAAATGTGGGAGCGTTTCAACTATTATGGTATGCGGGCTATCTTGGTTTTGTTTTTAACCAAGGCCTTGTTATTTGATAAAGTTTTTGCTTCTCAAGTATATGGTAGTTATACAGGATTGATATATTTAACACCTCTTTTAGGTGGCTATATAGCCGATAGATATTGGGGTAATAACCGCTCTATCATTGCAGGTGGCCTAGTTATGGCCATAGGAGAATTTGTATTATTTTTTTGCGGACACTTTTATGAAAACGCAGGCTTGGCCATGCCCTTATTTTATATTGGTTTGGGATGTATGATTGCAGGCAATGGTTTTTTCAAGCCTAATATTTCAAGTATGGTAGGGCAGTTATATGCTAAGGGCGATTCCAGAATTGACGCATCTTATACCATTTTTTATATGGGCATTAATACAGGCGGTGCCATTGGGCCATTTGTATGTGGTTTTTTAGGAGACACAGGAAAGTCTGGCGATTTTAAATGGGCTTTTTTTGCAGGTGGTGTAGCTATGCTATTAAGTGTTATAACTCAAATAGTTTTTCAGAAAAAATATTTAGTGAACCCAGAAGGTCAAGCCATTGGAGAAGCTCCAAAGGATGCACCCAAATGGTTTCAAAAAGTTCCAGTAATGGTGGGCTTTCTATTTTTAATTTCTTTAGTTACGATAGCATTAGTATACATAGACATCAAAGTAGTGAGTTATTTATTTTGGTTATTACTTGCTTGTATTATTTTAATTGCTGGCATAATTTTTTCTGATAAATCTTTGGATATGATACAAAAGAAAAAAGTGGCTGTATTATTTACGGTATCTTTTTTTGTGATCTTTTTTTGGAGTGCCTTTGAACAAGCAGGCGCCTCTCTTACTTATTTTGCTTCGGAAAATACACAAAGAGATCTTGGTTTTTTTGTAGTGCCAGCTAGTTATTTTCAATCACTTAATTCTTTATTCGTTGTAACACTTGCTCCTTTAGTGGCTTGGGTTTGGATTAAATTAGGAAAAAGAGAACCTTCTTCTCCTTTTAAAATGGCTATGGGTTTAATGCTATTGGCCCTTGGTTATTTATGGATAGCCACTGGCGTGAACGGAGTGGGTGCAGGTATTAAAGTAAGTATGATTTGGTTAATTGGAATGTATATGATGCATACTTTTGGCGAACTTTGTTTATCACCTATTGGTCTTGCTATTTTCAATAAATTAGCTCCTATTAAATTTGCTTCTTTACTAATGGCAGTATGGTTTACAGCCAATGCATTTGCCAATAAATTAGCAGGTGTATTTAGTGCCCTGTATCCAGAAAATGGTAAGACTACTTCTTTTGCAGGCTATCAAATTTCCAACTTGCACGAGTTCTTTATGTTCTTCGTATTCATGGCAGGAATTGCTTCTATTATTCTGTTTTTAATTTCGAATAAGTTAAAAAACTTAATGACTCACTAGTTGTTTATAAAGCAATAAAAAAATATCAATCCTTCGCTCCCTCTCGCTCTGCTCATTCATCAGACGCTCGTCCGCGTCTTCTTGCTCAGGATTGTATTTTATTTATTTACTTTATAAATTGAACTATACCTAATTTAATGCATTTGAAAAACAATCTACTTGCGAATTTATGTGAATAGCGTTAAGAAAATATTTTTATACTTCGTAAAAAATTGTGTGTTTGAGCGAAGCGAGTTCACAATTTTTAGATGAATAAAAATGTTTTTAGCGTCATTCACATCGATGAGCAATAGATTTTTTCAAGCCATTAAATAGCAAAGGCAATAGTAAATTACAATACGCCCTTTACAATCTCCTCCACTACTGCCGGATCTAGTAGCGTTGAAGTATCACCTAAACTTTTCAATTCACCCTCTGCAACTTTGCGAAGAATTCGACGCATAATTTTCCCAGAACGTGTTTTAGGAAGCCCCGATACAAATTGTATTTTGTCTGGTTTAGCAATAGGCCCAATAATTCTTGTAACAGTTTGTAAAATATCTTTTCTAATGATATCGGCTGTGCCATGTGTGTCTTGTCCATGCGATCCTGTATAAATCACATATGCATAAATGCCTTGTCCTTTTATATCATGCGGATAACCCACTACAGCACTTTCCACTACACCTGCATGCATATTAATAGCATTTTCTACTTCAGCAGTACCAATTCTATGTCCACTTACATTTAATACATCGTCTACGCGGCCCGTAATTCTAATTTGACCTTGTTCATTTTTTAAAGCACCATCTCCTGTAAAATATAAATTAGGGTAAGTAGCGAAATAATTAGTTCTACATCTTTCATGATCTCCATAAGTAGTTCTTATGGTAGCTGGCCAAGGTTGTGTAATACATAAATTACCTCTGTATAATTCATCTTCCATAGTAGTGACTTCTACTCCTTTATCATCCACTAAAATAGTATGCACACCTGGCATTGGATAAGTAGCCCAACCTGGTTTACCCGGTGTAATGCCTGCCATATTAGATATCATTATTCCACCAGTTTCTGTTTGCCACCAAGTATCTACAATGGGACATTTTTTCTTACCAATATTTTCATCATACCAATGCCAAGCTTCTTCGTTTATAGGTTCACCAACTGTACCTAATACCTTTAAACTACTTAAATCATGTCCTTGAACTGGGCCTAATCCAAAGCCCATTAATGACCTTATGGCTGTAGGGGCAGTATATAAAATATTGACCTTGAATTTGTCTATGATATCCCAGAATCTTCCTGCATCGGGAAAGGTGGGAATACCTTCAAACATTAATGAAGTACCTCCTGCACTTAAAGGTGCATAAACAACATAACTGTGTCCTGTGATCCATCCAATATCTGCGGTACAGAAAAATAAATCATTGGGTTGGTATTGAAAAACATTCACGAAAGTATAATTCGTATATACCATATAACCTGCCGTGCTGTGCACTACTCCCTTTGGTTTTCCAGTGGAACCAGAAGTATATAAAATAAATAAAGGATCTTCTGCATCCATCTCTTCTGCATCTACTGAAGTTACCCCTTGTGATTCAACTTTTTTAATTTCATCTTCCCACCAAAGATCACGGCCTTTTAACATAGACACAGCGGTTCTAGTTCTTGTACAAACTATTACATTTTTTATAGTTTTATTGCCAATGAGCGCGTCGTCAATAACTGATTTCAAAGGAATATCTTTAGCACCTCTGTAAGCACCATCGCAGGTAATAATATATGTAGCTTTCGCATCGTCTAGTCGGTCTGCAATACTTTGTGCAGAGAAGCCTCCAAATATGACACTATGAATTGCACCTATGCGTGCACAAGCTAATACAGCAATCGCAAGCTCTGGTATCATTCCCATGTATATACAAATACGATCTCCTTTTTTTACGCCATTATTTATGAGTACTTGAGCAAATTGAGATACTTTTAAATGTAATTGTTTATATGTAATAATGCGATGATGTTCTGCAGGGTCATTGGGTTCCCAAATGATAGCAGGCTTATCTCCATTTTTTGCCAAATGTCTATCAATACAATTTTCAGTGATGTTTAATTTTGCTCCTTTGAACCATTCTACTTTTGGTTCAGTAAAGTTCCATTCTAAAACAGTATCCCATTTTTTTCGCCAAGTAAAATTTTCTGCAATTTCTGCCCAAAACTTTTCTGGATGGTCGATACTATTTTTGTAAGCCTTGTGGTAAGCCTCAATGGATTTAATTTGATAAGGGTAGCTCATATGCACAGATTGAATAAATAATGATTACCAAATTTACATTTTTCAGTTTAAATATTTAACTTGAATACTCACATGCAAACAAATAAAAGTATGCGTCAGGAAACAAAACAAACAAATATCGCTTTTGTGATTGGAGCTTCTTCAGTGGGCACTTTAATCGAGTGGTATGATTTTTACATTTTCGGAATGTTAGCGACTATTATTTCAAAACAATTTTTCCCCGCAGATGCAGGTACAGCAGCCCTCTTAAGCACTTTGGCTATTTTTGCTGCTGGCTTTATTGTAAGGCCTTTTGGTGCCTTGGTATTTGGAAGATTAGGGGATTTAATTGGAAGGAAGCATACTTTTTTACTGACATTAATCATAATGGGTGGTTCTACATTTGCTATTGGACTTGTGCCTGGTTATGCCAGTATTGGATGGGCGGCACCTATATTGGTTTTAATACTTCGTTTATTACAAGGCTTGGCCTTAGGAGGTGAATATGGAGGTGCGGCTACTTATGTAGCTGAACATGCACCAGCAGGACAAAGAGGCTTTTGGACAAGTTGGATTCAAACAACTGCTACATTAGGTTTATTTTTAGCCCTAGGTGTTATTATATTAATCAGAACAAATGAAGGGGTAGAAAAATTTAGTGCAGAGTGGGGTGGTTGGAGATATCCTTTTTGGATTTCAATTTTACTAGTGGGTATTTCTGTATTAATTAGAATGCGCATGAGCGAATCACCCATGTTTACTAAATTAAAAACAGAAGGAAAAATTGCTACCAATCCCTTAAAAGAAAGTTTTGGACAAAAGGCTAATTTCAAAATGGTTTTATTGGCTTTGTTTGGAGCTGTTATGGGACAAGGTGTGGTCTGGTATACAGGACAGTTTTATGCGCAAAGTTTTATAGAAAACGTTTGTAAAATTGATTTTATACAATCTAGAAATATTATGTTGGTGGCGATTTTAATGGCTACGCCTTGTTTTGTATTGTTTGGATGGTTAAGTGATAAAATAGGAAGAAAATGGATTATGTTAATAGGTATGCTAGCAGCTGTGCTTACTTATAGGCCTATCTATCAGCAATTTTTAAGTATTTCAAGTGCACAAAGTAGATTAGATAAAATTGATTTAACTAAAACAGTTAGCTCTTCAGTAAAAGAAAGAACAGATAGTAAAGACGCCACTAAAATTTATTTAATTCAAAGTTTCGATACAGCTTATACAGATGGCGCTGTATTTAAATACACAAAAACAGATACTTTGAAATTAGATGCAAGCCATCCTAGTTTAATTGTATCTAAATCTGCTAAACCAAATGTAGTAATTGAAAAAACTTTAGGAAGTAGTGATGCTTGGTCTATGATTTGGTTGGTCTTTATTCAAATTGTATATGTTACAATGGTGTATGGCCCTATTGCTGCTTTCTTGGTAGAACTGTTCCCAACCAAAATTAGATATACTTCCATGTCCCTTCCTTATCATATCGGTAATGGAGTTTTTGGCGGCTTAGTTCCATTTTTAGGCACTTTAATAGTAGAGTTCACTAAAGATTCAGCGCATCCTTCAGGAGATTCTCTAGCAGGATTATGGTATCCTATTGGAGTCGCTTCTGTAAGTTTTATTATTGGCCTTATATACTTAAGCAATAAAATAGATAAAAATATAATGGACTAATGAGACTAGGTCATTATGTAAATTCTTGTTTACCATAAAAAATATTTATATGAATACGATTAAAAAATTATTAGGATATGTTTGGATGTTAATGGCACCTAGTATTATTTTATTTTTGATATATGAGGCTTATGATAAAATTTCAAAAGCAACAGCTGCATTACAATCGAATGTTATTTTACAGTGGGTTATAATATTATTAATTTTTACCCCTATTTGTGTAGGCTTATTTATATTTGGAACCTATGCTAGTAAAGGCGAATATGATTAATGGTAAAATCATTTTATATAAGTAGTTTTGAGCTATGTCATTAATAGTTAGTACCCTTAGTAAAAATTATGGCCATCAAGTAGCTGTAAATAATGTTTCTTTTGAATTGAAGCCAGGAGAAATTGTAGGTTTTTTAGGCCCCAATGGTGCTGGAAAATCTACTACTTTAAAAATGCTTGCTGGTTTTTTAGAAGCAGATAAAGGGGCTATTTTTTTAAATGGTGCAATAGTCAATCAAAATGCAACTGCAGTAAAAAAACAAATTGGTTATTTACCAGAATCCAATGCACTCTACCAAGATTTATATGTAAAAGAATATTTGCAATTTTTAGCTTCTGTTCATTCTATCACAAATGCTTTTGAAGCAATAAATGCTGTGATAGAACAAACAGGACTTCAGCAAGTGCAAAATAAAAAAATAGCTGCCTTGTCTAAGGGCTATAAACAAAGACTAGGAATTGCCGCAGCAATTATACACAAGCCTAAACTTATTTTATTAGATGAACCTACTGCTGGTTTAGACCCAAATCAATTAATAGAAATTAGAGCCCTAATAAAATCGCTAAGCAAAGAAACCATGATTTTATTTTCGACCCATATTTTGCAAGAGGTAACTGCGTTATGTGATCGAGTGTTAGTATTGCATCAAGGAAAGCTAGTGGCAGATGAGCCTACGCGTCAATTATTAGATAAACATGGCGCCAGTTTAGAAGAAATATTCAAAATGCTTACCCATTAAAAAAAAGGTGTAAATTGCAGTCTCCTTTTTGAATCAAAACATTGATCGTAAAAATTAAATAATTTATATGAGTTACATTATTGAAGTTCGTGCAAGACAAATTTTAGACAGTCGTGGAAATCCTACTGTAGAAGTAGATGTATTAACAGATGAAGGAGCTTTAGGCCGTGCAGCTGTGCCAAGTGGGGCAAGTACAGGTATTCACGAAGCTGTAGAGTTAAGAGACAATGACAAGAAAAAATATGTAGGGAAAGGTGTATTAAAGGCTGTTAAAAATGTAAACGATTTAATTTCAAAATCAATTATAGGATTTGATATTACTGCACAAGCTGAGATTGATCAAATTATGATTGATTTAGACGGCACACCGAATAAAAGTAAATTAGGAGCGAATGCTATACTTGCTGTAAGTATGGCAGTAGCAAAAGCAGCAGCAGAAGAAGCAAACCTTCCTTTATACAGATATATAGGGGGCACGAATGCAAGAACACTTCCAATGCCTATGATGAACATATTAAATGGTGGAGCACACGCCGATAATAAAATTGACTTTCAAGAGTTCATGATTATGCCAATAGGGGCACCAAGTTTTAGTGAAGGTCTGCGTTGGGGGGTTGAAATTTTCCACCAATTAAAAAGTGTATTAAAGAAAAGAGGCTATAGCACTAATGTAGGAGATGAAGGTGGATTTGCTCCTAATATTCAAAGCAATGAAGAAGCCATTGAAACAGTGCTAGAATCTATTCAAGCGGCTGGCTATAAAACAGGTACTCAAATAGCCATAGCTATGGATGCAGCCAATAGTGAGCTTTGGAATGCGAAGAAGAAAAAATATGTTTTTCATAAGAGTTCAGGTAAAGAAATGAGCAGCGACCAATTAGTAAAGTATTGGGAAAGTTGGGTGAAGAAATATCCTATCGTTTCTATTGAAGATGGTATGGCTGAAGACGATTGGGCAGGATGGAAAAATTTAACTGAAACCATTGGTGATAAATGCCAATTAGTAGGAGACGATTTATTTGTTACCAATGTAACAAGAATTCAAACAGGTATTGATAAGAAAATTGCGAATGGCTTATTAGTGAAAGTAAACCAAATTGGTACTTTAACGGAAACGATTAATGCAGTGAGCTTAGCACAACATAATGGCTATAATACGATTATGTCACATAGAAGTGGAGAAACAGAAGATACCACTATTGCCGATTTAGCTGTAGCATTAAATTGCGGTCAAATTAAAACAGGGTCTGCTTCTCGCACCGACCGTATGGCTAAGTATAACCAATTAATTCGTATTGAAGAGCAATTAGGTGAAACAGGTATTTTCCCCACTAAAGGCAAATTGAAGTTTGGTAACAAATAAGTTTACCCACTTTTAAAATAAGTAGAGGAGCTCCAAAGGGCTCCTCTTTTTTTTGCCATATCATGAGAACTATGTTAATTTTACGCCAAGTCTTGAAAATGAAATTTATAAAAAAAATAATTCCCTTTATAACCAATCGATACTTTATTGTAAGTATTGTATTTATTGTATGGATGTTATTTTTTGATCAAAGAGATTTTTTTCAACAAAGAGAAAGAGCCTCTGAACTTAAAAAAGTGGAAGATGCTAAAAAATATTATCAAAAAGAAATTGAAAGCACACAAAAGCAATTGGATAATATTCAAAACAATAAAGCCGCTATTGAAAAATATGCACGCGAAAGATATCTATTAAGAAGAGAAGGAGAGGAATTGTATTTGTTTGAAGACACTTTGCATACTGGCAATAAATAATGACAAAAAAAGAACGATTTGAATTAGTGCTTGCTTATTTTCAGCAGCAAGTGCCCATAGCTGAAACAGAGCTGCTGTATGATAATCCCTTTCAATTATTAGTAGCCGTTATATTATCGGCACAATGCACTGACAAGCGTGTGAATTTAACCACGCCTGCAATATTTAAACAATTTCCTACTCCTGAAAAAATGGCCAAGGCTAGTTTTGAGCAAATGTTTGCACTCATCAAAAGCATTTCTTATCCTAATAATAAAGCCAAGCATTTGATTGGCATGAGTCAATTATTAGTAGAAAAATTTAATGCAGAAGTACCTCTAACAGTGGATGCCTTAATTACACTTCCAGGTGTGGGACGCAAAACAGCCAATGTAATTACCTCTGTAGTAGACAAACAGCCCAATATGGCGGTGGATACTCATGTCTTTAGAGTCAGTAGAAGGGTGGGCTTAGTGCCTATGACAGCCACCACACCCCTGGCAGTAGAGAAAGCCTTAATCAAACATATTCCCAAAGAATTAGTACATACGGCACATCATTGGTTAATACTGCATGGCAGGTATACTTGTTTAGCAAGAAATCCTAAATGCGATGCATGCGGTTTGGTTTCTTTTTGTAAGGAAGGGGTAAAAAAAAGCGCCTCTTAATTAGAGACGCTTTTTATAAGTTAAGATAAATTGTAGCAGAATATTTTTTTAGCTATTTATACACTACAAATATTGTTCTACTGCTGTTACTAATTCTTGTTTAGTAATAGGAACGCCCATGATTTTATTATAACCTTTAGCGTCAACAAAATATTTATCGCGAATAATTTTAATTAATTGACCATTATTTATTTCTGGAATAACTACTGTTTCAAAATTCTTTAAAATATCGCCTAAGTTTTTAGGGAAAGGACGCATGTACTTAATATGTGCATGACTTACTTGCTTACCTTGACTTTGTAAATGTAGTGCGGTACTCTTAATAGTTCCATAAGTTGAACCCCATCCAAGTATTAGTACTTTTCCTTTTTCAGCACCAGAATCGATGGTTTGTAAAGGAATATAGTCGGCAATTTTTTCCACTTTAGCTTCTCTTGCTTTTACCATGAATTCGTGGTTCTCAGAATCATAGCTAACGTTTCCAGTTTCTGCTTGTTTTTCTAATCCACCAATTCTATGTTCTAAACCTGGAGTGCCAGGAATAGCCCAAGGTCTTGCACCTTTTTCATTACGCTTATAAGGAAGGAATTTTTCTTCACCTTCGTCTAAAGCTTTTTTAAATTTCACTTCAATAGTTGGTAAGTCGGCAGCAGAAGGGAATTTCCAAGGTTCAGCACCATTGGCAATATATCCATCACTTAATAAAATAACAGGTGTCATATGTTGAAGTGCAATACGTACTGCCTCAAATGCCATATCGAAACAATCGCTAGGCGTTGATGCTGAAATAATAGGAATAGGTGCTTCACCATTTCTTCCATAATAAGCTTGCATTAAATCGCTTTGCTCTGTTTTAGTAGGCAAACCAGTGGAT
>Ga0209499_1000550_pt1 | contig 27597 bp, 25 predicted proteins | sample C_130208_EF_Meta_FD_187306 | JGI IMG/M metagenome (GOLD analysis project Ga0209499, IMG submission 187306) | Freshwater microbial communities from Lake Croche, Canada to study carbon cycling - C_130208_EF_MetaG (SPAdes) (version 2) | ecosystem: Environmental > Aquatic > Freshwater > Lake... | reverse complement strand
TAACGGTCTATCAATACCATTAATTGCATTATTATATAATAAGCTTCATCTAAAATTTAAATTAAAGAAGCTTGAAGATTTATTAAATTTTATGCCATATACAACTATTAAAAAAACTGGAAAAATGAATATGACTGTATTATTAGATTATATATTACTGGATTTCCCTGAAAGAAAGATATTTGCAGAATCAAAACATGAATATTTAATAGAGCAATTACAGTATTCAACTTTTGTATCTACATCATTGTCGTCTACAAATAAAATAAAATTAAATTTTAGAAATCCAACAAAGCTAATGGTATGGTTTGCACAATTAAAGGATAAAACTACAAAAAAACAATATTATAATTATACTAAAGATGATTATTATTTAGATATAAATAAATACATTGACTCAGATGAAACGGACAATCGATATTTAAAACAATTAGCAATTGATTATGCACCACTAATAAATAAATTATTAGCTCGAAATGTAACTCCGAATGTATTTGCTAATGTATCTGCTAATGTATCTGCTAATGTATCTGCTAATGTATCTGCTAATGTATCTGCTAATGTATCTGCTAATGTGTCTTCTAATGTGTCTTCTAATGTTTTACCATTTAATGAATTAAATATATTAAAGATGCCATTTGCAAATCTATCTAAAATAGAAAAACAAAGACTTCAATATGTAGTACAACCTTCACAAGTACCAATTATTACAAATACAAAATTAATGGTTAATGGACACCAACGTTTTAATGTATCATCTGATGAGACTCAAAAGATTAGACCATATACATATTTTAATAATTCATATACAAATGGTATTAATGTTTATAATTTTGGTTTACATCCTTTACAGTCACAACCATCTGGTAGTATAAATTTTAGTTTCTTAAATGATCTTAATTTACTAGTTGATTTTAGTCCTACACTTGCGGATCAAGAATTAACTATTAAAACAACTACAATATCATATAATCTATTAAGAATTATGAGTGGTTATGGCGGCTTAGGTTTTGATATAATTCCATAATTATAAATCAAAATGATATTTATTTAAAATTAATTAGTTTATTAATATTAAATAATATACAATATTATATTAAGTAAAGAATGGGAGGAGGTATAGTTCAACTCGCAGGATATGGCTTACAAGATATGTATTTAACTTATGAGCCAACTATAACATATTTTAAAATGGTATATAAGAGACATACAAATTTTTCATCTGAAAGCATACCACAAAATTTTCAAAATAAGCCTAATTTTGGTGGAAGATATACTTGTAATATAGCAAAAAATGGTGACTTAATGGGTAAGACATATTTATGTATAACATTACCAAATATACCAAAAATAATCGATACTAATTTTATAAATCAAGATTCATATTTAAAAAATGTTGTGATTACAGCATGGATTGAAAAAGTAGGATTTGGTATAGTGAATTCAATTGAACTTGAAATTGGTGGACAAATTATTGATAAATTATATGGTGATTGGTTAAATATTTGGTATGAATTAACACAACGTTATAACAAAAAGGCATTAAATAAGATGATTGGTAATGTACCATTATTAACTAATTATAATAATGGACATGCATCAAATTTACTATATGTACCAATACCTTTTTATTTTTGTAAGTATAATGGTTTAGCATTACCATTAATTGCATTAGAATATAGTGATGTAAAGATTAATGTAGAATTTAATAATTTAAAAGATGTTTTAATAGTTGGTCCAACTCATTATATTCAGATAAATGAAAATGTTGTAAATTTTGCACCAAATGAAATAATATGTCAAGTTATAAATAATGTAAATATATATGGTAAATTTATTAAGTATGATGAACTTACAAATAGATTATATTATATAAAAATTAATAACAATACATCATTTTTATCAGGTACACTAATAACGGGCACACATACATCATATACAGTTATGCCTAATTCAGCTGAGGTAAATTATTCGACTAAGATTAATAGTGTATTTAATATAGATAGTATTACTTTAGGAGACACATTTCTGTATGTAGATTATATATTTTTAGATAATAATGAGAGGTTAAAGTTTGCGAGATCAAATCATGAGTATTTAATAGAACAATTACAGTTTGATAATGAAAAAGTTATTATTAATAATAATAATAAGATTAAGATAACATATAATCATCCAACAAAAAGTTTATTTTTTGTAACTCAATATCAATATATATCTAGTTCAAATCTATTAGATGTATTTAATTATACAACTAGTTATGATAAAAAAATTGGGACAAATATTGTAAACAATGTACAATTTTTATTAAATGGAAAAGATCGTATTACTCCAAGATCTTCTCAATATTATTCGTGGATTCAAACCCTTCAAAATTTTTCAAATACTCCTAATGAAGGTATTAATATTTATTCATTTTCAATTAATACTGAACAATATCAACCAAGTGGTGCTTGTAATTTTTCAAGAATTGATGATATTACACTTGTATTAACAGTAGATAAATCTGTAAGTTATAATAATCCTGCAGTTGCACGTATTTATGCATTAAGTTATAATGTATTAAGAATTATTAATGGAGTTGCGGGACTTGCTTTCGATTCTTAGAATCTATTGCTTTCGATTCTTAGGATCTAGCGACCAGTAGATCCAAATCCACCAGTACCTCTCGCAGTTGAATCAAGTGTATCAACAAATGATACGTCAAAAGGTGCTAGATTAGGCATAAGTAGTTGGAAAAAACGTTCACCGGCTCTAATTTCAAAAGGTTCATTGGAATGATTATCAACTTTTGCCATAATATTACCACGATATTCATAGTCAATAATACCGCGACTATTTGACATTCTTAGTGGAGTTTTTGAAATACTGGATCTTGGTTCAAGAGAATATCCACTTGGAGAATCAAAATCTGGAGAACATCTAATTTTAAAATCAATTGTAAATCCAAGAGCCTTAGGAGGAACAATTACTGTTTCAGGACAAAATAAATCATAACCACTATCAGTTTTATGATTGCTTCGTTCTTTATAATATTCGACTAGACTATTGTCAAGAACTTGGATATTGAGTTTCATTTTATATACCTAATAAGGTATTTAAAATAAAGTATTATAAAATCAATTTTTTTAAACTAATCAACATTTAACTAATTAATTTTAGATGTTTAAGGGTAGATTTGTTTTCCACCAAGAGCAATTACTACACGGAAAAGTTTGTTTTCAATCTTTTGTCTGTTTTTCATGGCGGCGTTGTAAGATTCAGTTGCAGCTTGGATATCAGCAGTGCCGACATTACCATTGGGTTTATATCCAGTAGCGATTGCATTATTCATTGTAGTTAGTCTATCACGCTCTTCTTTTACGTTTTTTTCAGCAGTTTTGAGAGCTTGAATTAAATTAGTTACTTGAGTTTCAACTCCAGCATCTAGGGTAGCACCTTGGTGTTGTGCAATATTTGCTTTAAGTTGAGCAATTGCACCTTCAAGAGAAGCGGAAATAAAGGAGTTGTCATCAATGGGTCTCCATTGAGTGGGAGAAGATGTAGTTCCTACTACCATTCCACCTCTCATGGCTGCAAGCATAGGGCCAGCACCTCTCATTTCAATGGGATCATAATTAGAAGGATCTACAGAAGCTAAAGCTGCATTAGCACCACCTCTGAAAGACATACTGATAGCAGGGGGCACTCCGCCAAATGGTCCCCAACCCATAGCAGCAGTAGGTCTAGCTAAGGCGGCGAGATTTTGTTTTTTACGTTCATCCATTACTATTTTAGCAATTAAAGGATTTGCTAATAATAAACTTAAGTTTCTGTTTCTATTGATATCTAATGCTGGTAAAGCGGGAATAAATGATACGGGTCTGAATCCATTTAAGAAAGTTTCTAAGTGACCCATTTTCTTTAATTCATTATAAACGGAATTTGCACTTTTATCAGCTAAAGCAGCAGGAGGAACTGCAACAGATCCAGGTTCAGCAATACCTGCAGCAATTGCTAATCTATTTACTTCGCTTAAGCGTTCTACAAAGTCTTTTACAGATGTGGGTTTGTACATTTTTGAGAATAATTGGTCAAATGCATCGCGAAATGTTACTCTACCACCACCAGATAATCTAACAGTTACCATTTGTTGATTAAGAATATACTCACTGACAGTTACAGCAGGTACAGCTGTAGCAGCTGCAGTAGCTGTAGCAGCTGCATTAGTTACAACGAGTACTTTTAATTGGTCTTGTAAGTCTGTTACAAAGTGATCAGCTTCAGCTACATCTGCAGCTGTGGCTGCAGCTACAGCTGCAGCTGCAGATGCAGGTGCAAGGGCAGCTACATTTGAATTTAAGAAGGCAGCTTTAGTTCCGACAATTGCGGGAGCAGTACTTGTTATTACAGTTGGCATTTTATATTATATATTATTGTATAATAAAATTATTTTTCTTAATTAAAAACTAAATCTTTTTATCAAATTTTTATTTACCTTAGATGTACTAAATAAGATTTCATATAATGTTCCTAATATCAAACTTATACTAATATTATCATTAAAATTTGTTATACCAAATAATACTAATTTTTCCCAGTTATCTTCTGCTCTTAATAATGAATCTAATATTAATAATACTTGTTCATATGGATTTTGAGTAAAGAAATTATTTTTTATAGAACAGAAATTATTAAAAAAAATATTATTTCTTTCAAGAACTATATCTTCTTTCTTCTTATTAATAAATTTATTATTTCTAAAATTTATTTCATCATAATTATTTAGATAATCAGAATATTCAACGATTCCGTCATATCCATCTAAATCTTTTAAAATATGTTCTATCCATTTGTTTATATTAATATCATTCTGTGCATAATATATAAATAATCCACATGTAATTGTTGCTAAAACATGTTCTGCATCATTTGTAAATACTTTAATAAAATTACTAATTTCTTTAATTAATAATTTTTTATCATTTATTTTTAATGCAAATGGAACCGCTAAAAATATTAATGAATAATATTTATTAGTTTCTCCAACTTTTTTTAATATTTTAATTGTATTAATTTCTAGTTCAATAAATTTACAATTAGTTGTCTCAAGATTTGCTATTCCTTTTAGAGTTTTTTCTAAATCTAATATATTTTTTTGAATATTATCAAATATAATTTCATTAATTCTTAAATTACAATGTATGCCAGAATTATATCTAAAATGATTGAGTCCACCATATCGAGATATTAATATATTATAAATATACATCGGTGTTATTTTTATATAAGGTAATGGTTCATTTTTATTAATTATATCTGTATTTACTCCTTCACTATTCGCTACAACACCAATTGATGTTGTAATATACATTATTTTTAGATCTCGAATATTAGAAAAATTGAGTTTCATTTATAATATAAATATATAAATATAATAGTATAATATTATTATGGATTTAATTCAAGTATACGTAAAATATAATTTATACGAAACATTAGAATTAGAAGAGAACGCTGCGACAAATGATATTAAAAAGAAATATAAAAAGTTAGCAATAAAATTTCATCCCGATAAATATTTAAATTCAGATGAGTTATCTGATGATGAAAAAAAAACATTACAAACTCATTTTAATTTAATTAATATAGCATATGATTTATTATCGAATGATGAAACTCGTGTTGCATATGATAAAGCTAGAAAAGAATATCTAGATGCAGGTCAATTTATGGATTTAAAGAAACAATTTGGAAATTTTGAATTTAGTTATGGTGACACTGATGAAGGTGGTGCAAAAAAGGTTTTTATAAATGAGAATGATAAAATGAATATGGATAATGAAAAATTAGCAGAGGAAATTAGAGAAAATACAAAGAAAAATTTAAATAAACCGATTGAAATTCAAAAGATTAATAATTTTAATGAATTGTTAAGTAGTTCTGGTAATAAACAAGCAAAAGGCGAATACTTAGATAAATTTAATAACTTATTTGATAGTTTCAGACAAAAATCAAATAAGAATACCGAAATTATGGCATATGATGAAGCAGATACAATTCCAACACTTGACAATGCATTTAATCTAATGGATGTATCTTCTTCTGATTTTGTTGATCCTGGAATGACACTTGAACAAAGAATGAGTGCATATCAAGCAGATTATAATGCATTAAATTCATTAACAACTCGTCCAAAAGCTCCTCCTATTTTTGCAGAAAAAATGGATGAGAAGAAGAAAAAATAGAAAATTTCTATAATTTATACTTAAATTATAAAAATCATTCAGGGTTAGTTTCAAAGTTAGTTTCAGGATTAGGTTTAGTTTCAGGATTAGTTTCAAGAGTATGTTCATTAATAGATGCTTTACACAAATCATATCCACAACAAATTAATTCAGTTCTAATAGATTCATCTAATTCATAATTATATGAATTAATCTTAGGTTGAATTATAAATAATTTACATAATTGTTTATATTTATCAATTTTATTTTTCATGGGTTCACTAACTAATACTCTATATAAATGAATCATATAATTAACAGTACCCATATCTTTAATATTATAATTATCTTCATGTGTTAATAATACCATTCCAATAGTAGTTTCTAATTCATTATTTGGTATTACCTGAATTGGAAAATTATCTTTCATAACTCCGTCAACATAATATTGATCTTGATATTCAATTGGTTCAAAAAACATTGGTATGCAACTACTCATTCTAATTGCTAGATATACTGGCATATCTGGATAATTTTCATGTGTTATAATTTCAAATAAATCTTTAGTTAAATTTGTAACACCAATTAGTAATTGTTTATTTGTTTTTTCATATAATTGTCTTAATGTGATATCTTTATCAAATTTTTTATTAACTAAGAACTTTTTTATTAATTTGTTAAATTTATTTCCATCTGACAAACCTTTAATGTTATCTTCCATAAGAATCTTTTCAAATTTTAAATCAAAAACTTTTGCAAATTTAAATTTAATTAAAAAATTCTCAATTTCATTAAATTTGTAACCTACAATGATTAAAAGATTTATCATTGCACCCATAGAAACACCGACATATTTATCAATATTATTAATTAAATTATTTTCATCTAAATATTTAATTATTCCAAAGAACTGAAAACCATTAAATCCACCGCCACTAATAATTAAATTTTTATATTTACTCATTATTAATCATAGATAAAATAATAATTACAAGTAAACCAAATAAAACTATTGATACTATATTACTATTATTTTTATTCTTTAAAAGATCAGTATATTTAGTAAAATCTATAAAATTTTCAGTTAGTTTAAAACTATCTAAATTTAAATTTGTAATATTATTAGATGCATTTAATGAACCATTCATAGATCTATTTGTTGATGGCTGTACAGAACCATGTATAGAATCGTTTGCAGATCTATCTGCAGATTTATTTGCAGATAAATTTACTTTATTTAAACTATGTTTTGTAATTAATTTATTTCTACACTTTTTACATGCATCAAAGTGGTTAAATAATCTTTTACATTGTGTTCCATCATCTTTATGTACTAATTTTTTTAAATCTTGTACTTCTGTTTGAAATATAGCACTACTAGGTGAGGATGATTTATCACGATGTAAAGATTCTAATTTTTCTGATATTGGACGTTCAGTAGTTTCAATATTAATTTCGGTTAGTTCATTTGTTGCATTCTTTACACTTGTAATTGGTTTAAAACTATTTTTATATTTATCTAAATCATTCGAAACTTTCCAAGCTTCATCAATATTTGAATACATATATTTATATATATATTTAAATTAAAAAATATTAATAATCTAAATATTCGAATTAAATTAATATAAAAGAATTTAAATTAATATAGAAGAATGATTCGTTTATAATATATATTTAGTTTCTAAATTACATTTATATGTCTAATATTAAGCCAAAGAAAGTAATAACTACTGATACTGATTTATATTTAAATTTATTAGCAGATGATTCAAAAATTAAAGATTTGCCTCCTCAAAAATTGACAGTTGTAAATGAAAATACAAGTGATGACGATGAGCATGTTGTAGATGCATTAAATTTAGCTGCAAATGATGCAACTGGTATAAATAATCTAAAGTTTCAACAAACTGAGAGAGCAGGATCTGAAAAATCTAAAAAATCTGGAATCAAAACTGGACCAAATTCAGAAGATGACGATGATTATGAAGATGATGATGATGGTTCATATGATGATAAATCTGCATCAACAAAATCATCAAAATCTATAAAAAAGGAAGAAATCAAAAAAGAAGAAATTAAAAATAATGTATATGAAATTCCATTTGAACAATTACTACCACAACAACAAAGATTAAAAAGATTAGAAAAGTTTATGCAATTAAAATATATTAAGGAGAAATTTGGTATATCATTATCAAAAGAATATACAATAAATAGTGACTATAATGAAATGGCTGCTGAAATTGAATTTCATACTAATTTTCAGAAGCGTCGTAATGGTATAGAGTTTTGGAAGTCTACATTTGTATATGGTGCAAAAGGATGTGAATATTTAAATAAAAGTTTTGATCCATTTGGATTTGATTTAAATGGATGGAGTGAACATTTTTCAGCAATAGATGCAAATTCAAATGATGATATTTTTGGAGAATTATATGATAAATACAAATCTAAATTTGATGGATATTCAGTTGAATTAAGAGCAATATTGATGTTTGCCGGTTCTGCTGGTGCATTTGTTACTGCAAATAGTATTTCAAATGTGCCTGGTATGAACAAGATAAAAGAACAAAATCCTGAATTATTCAATAAAATTAAGGCGAATGTAGCAAATGTAACAAAGACAAAAATAAATAATATGGTACCAAGTAAGGAAAAAATAGAAGCGAATGAACAAAATATGATGTATCAAAAAATGATGCAAGAAAAACAACAAGTTGAGAAAGCATTAGAGTCTCAAAGAAAGGAGATGGAAAGAATGCAACAAAATCAACAAAGAATAATTGAACAACAACAATCCGAGAATAATGTTTTAAAAACACAAGTAAATAAAGTACAAATGGGATCAATTAGTGGAAATAATATACCTTCAAAAAAAACTGAAGCTGGATCAACAATTAATTCTATTTTAAATAAACTAAAACAAAATTTACCAAAGAATAATGAGGAGACAAGTTCAGTAACCGAAGAAAATTCAAGCGATCGTCGTGTACTAATGACTACAACTATTGATTCTGATAGAAAATCAAAAGGTAATATAACAAATAGTTTAAAAAATAAAAAAAGTATTTTAACAATGAAGAGATAATCCTTAGAGGATTTATAATTAATAGATTTAATTAATTATAAATTTAATCAAAACTTAAAGTTAGATAATAGTGATCTTATTGTTTGATTAAATGGGATTGTCTCTTGAATTTTACTTAAAGTATTTGTTAATTTTTTCTTTAAGATCGGATTTGATGGGGATTCTGTAGAATCTACATTAGACTTAGCATCTGATTTAGCTTCTGATTTAGTCTCTGATTTAGTTTCTGATTTAGTATTAGATTCAGAAGGAGTTGTAGAAGTACTTTGAGTTTGAGTTGAAGTAGTAGTTGGTATTACAGTAGAGTTATCATTTGTTGTTTTAGGAGATGTTGTTGTTGCATTTGCTAATTCTTCTTTCTTTTTTTCCTCAAGGGCCTTTATTTTCTCATCAAGCTCTTTTTGTTTATTTTCTTTTTCTTCTTTTCTTGCAGCTTCAGCAGCAGCTTTTTTTTCAGCTTCTTCTGCTTTCTTTGCTTCTTCTTCTGCTTTTTTAGCTGCAGCTGCTTCAACAGCAGCAGCCTTCTTTTCTTCATCTTCAGCTTTCTTGGCAGCAGCTTTTTCTTCATCTTCAGCTTTCTTGGCAGCAGCTTTTTCTTCATCTTCAGCTTTCTTGGCAGCAGCAGCTTCAGCAGCAGCAGCTTTCTTTTCTTCATCTGCAGCTTTCTTAGCTTCAGCAGCTTCAGCAGCAGCAGCTTTCTTTTCTTCATCTGCAGCTTTCTTGGCTTCAGCAGCTTCAGCAGCAGCAGCTTTCTTTTCTTCATCTGCAGCTTTCTTTGCTTCAGCAGCCTCAGCTTTCTTTTCGTCCTCTTCAGCCTTCTTAGCAGCAGCAGCTTCAGCAGCAGCAGCCTTCTTTTCTTCATCTTCAGCTTTCTTGGCTTCAGCAGCTTCAGCAGCAGCAGCTTTCTTTTCTTCATCTGCCGCTTTTTTGGCTTCAGCGGCTTCAGCAGCAGCAGCTTTCTTTTCTTCGTCTGCTGCTTTCTTGGCCTCAGCAGCTTCAGTAGCTGAAGCAGTAGCAGCAGCTTTCTTTTCTTCATCTTCAGCTTTCTTAGCAGCAGCTTTTTCTTCATCTTCAGCTTTCTTGGCAGCTGCAGCTTCAGCAGCAGCAGCTTTCTTTTCTTCATCTGCAGCTTTCTTGGCTTCAGCAGCTTCAGCAGCAGCCGCTTTCTTTTCTTCATCGGCAGCTTTCTTGGCTTCAGCAGCTTCGGCAGCAGCAGCTTTCTTTTCTTCATCGGCAGCTTTCTTGGCTTCAGCAGCTTCAGCTTTCTTTTCTTCCTCTTCAGCCTTCTTAGCAGCAGCGGCTTCAGCAGCTGCAGCTTTCTTTTCTTCATCTTCAGCTTTCTTGGCTTCAGCAGCTTCAGCCGCAGCAGCTTTCTTTTCTTCATCTGCTGCTTTTTTGGCTTCCGCTGCCTCAGCAGCAGCAGCTTTCTTTTCTTCATCGGCAGCTTTCTTGGCTTCAGCAGCTTCAGCAGCAGCAGCTTTCTTGGCTTCAGCAGCTTCTGCATCAGCAGCTTTCTTGGCTTCTGCGGCTTCAGCAGCAGCAGCTTTCTTTTCTTCATCAGCAGCTTTCTTAGCTTCAGCAGCTTCAGCAGCAGCAGCTTTCTTAGCTTCAGCAGCTTCTGCATCAGCAGCTTTCTTGGCTTCTGCGGCTTCAGCAGCAGCAGCTTTCTTTTCTTCATCAGCAGCTTTCTTAGCTTCTGCGGCTTCAGCAGCAGCAGCTTTCTTTTCTTCATCAGCAGCTTTCTTGGCTTCAGCAGCTTCAGCAGCAGCAGCTTTTTTAGCTTCAGCAGCTTCTGCATCAGCAGCTTTCTTTGCTTCAGCAGCTTCAGCAGCAGCGGCCTTCTTTTCTTCATCAGCAGCTTTCTTAGCTTCAGCAGCTTCAGCAGCAGCCGCCTTCTTCTCTTCATCAGCAGCTTTCTTAGCTTCAGCAGCTTCAGCTTTCTTTTCATCATCTTCAGCCTTCTTTGCAGCAGCAGCTTCAGCGGCAGCCGCTTTTTTTTCTTCATCTGCAGCTTTTTTAGCTTCAGCAGCTTCAGCGGCAGCCGCTTTCTTTTCTTCATCAGCAGCTTTCTTAGCTTCAGCAGCTTCAGACGCAGCAGCTTTCTTTTCTTCATCAGCAGCTTTCTTGGCTTCTGCAGCTTCAGCGGCAGCCGCTTTCTTTTCTTCATCCGCAGCCTTCTTGTTATCATCTTTTCCGTCTTTATCTTTCTTGGATCCTTTCTTAGAATCTTTCTTATTTTTCTTATCTTTCTTGGATCCTTTCTTAGATCCTTTCTTATCTTTCTTAGATCCCTTTTTAGAATCTTTCTTGGATCCCTTTTTGGATGACTTCTTAGATCCTTTCTTAGATCCTTTCTTTGATCCTTTTTTGTCCTTCTTGGATCCTTTCTTGGATCCTTTCTTGGATCCTTTCTTTGATCCTTTCTTGGATCCTTTCTTGGATCCTTTCTTTGATCCTTTCTTGGATCCTTTCTTTGATCCTTTCTTGGATGACTTCTTAGATCCTTTTTTGGATGCTTTTTTGGATCCTTTTTTGGATGCTTTTTTAGATCCTTTCTTGGATCCCTTCTTGGATCCTTTTTTAGATCCTTTTTTAGATGCTTTTTTGGATCCTTTCTTTGATCCTTTCTTTGATCCTTTTTTGGATCCTTTCTTGGATCCCTTCTTGGATGCTTTTTTAGAACTCTTTTTCTTGGAACTCTTTTTCTTGGAACTCTTTTTCTTGGAACTCTTTTTTTTAGATGTCTTCTTTTTTTTAGAAGCCTTCTTCTTTAGTTTAGCAGCGCCACCTTCTATTTTTTGCAACATTTCCGATAATAAAACTAAATTTTTTCGTTCTGGTGTTGCAATATTTAGTTTATCAATTGTCTTTTGACGACTTATATCTAATTTTTTACATAAATTTGAAAAATTTTGAATTGTTTCCTCTAAATTTTTTTTTTCTGTTGAATCTAAATTAGAAAATTCTTTAACTTGACTAATATCTTTAATTAAATTATTTATTGTTAATCTATCAAGACTTTTACATATATTTTTAAAATTATGTAAGATTATTTCTCCAGTAGCCATTATATTATAACTTTATATAATTATTATATAAAAACAAATCAATATATTTTTTATGGAACAATCAACTAATAAAACAACTGAAGTTAAAGTACCCAAAAAACGTGGCAGAAAACCAACCGGACGAATATTTCAGATCGAAAAAGGAACTGTAAAAAATATTGAAACTGATAATGAATGTATTATCGCTTATTTACCATTATCATTAGGTGATACAAAAAATATTATAGATATTGCCGATATAACTGATACTATATTAGAAAAAACAGCAGTAAATATAAATAAATCAAATATTACAATAATTAATGATTTAAAGAATATAATATCTCATACATCTGAATGTTCATCGGAAAGAGAAAAAGATGGGGATAAAAAAGAATATTTAAATCAAATGAATCATTCTCATAAAAAAGATGATGATATTGTAAAATTAAAATCTAAAATAGATGAATTAGAGAAATTATTATATGATAATATCAAATTTGATAAATTAAATGAAATCTGTATTGACATGACAAAAGGTAATATTGAAAATATACACTGTTGGTGGTGCTGCAGTAATTTTGATCATTCTCCTGTAGGAATTCCAAATAATTATCGCGATGATACATTTTATACTTATGGATATTTCTGTTCATTTAATTGTGCAAAGGCACATAATCTAGATAATGTTGATAATAAGACAGAAGAAAAGAATTGTTTATTAATGATGTTAAAGAAAAAATTAACAAGTGATGATGCATATATAAAACCAGCAAATCCTAGATACAGTTTAAAGATATTTGGAGGATATCAAACAATTGAAGAATATCGCAAAGATTTTAAGATGATTGACAAGACAAGCATATTAATATTCCCGCCATTAAAACCAATCAAGTTATATATTGAAGATGAATATAAACACAAGATTGTTAGATTTCAGAATGATTATAAAGTAAAAAGAAATAAACCATTAACTCGCACAGCAAATAGTTTAGCATCAATGTTAAAAATTAAAGAATAAATTATATTTTTATAAATAAATTTTTATACATAAATTTTTATATATAAAATTAATAAATAAATGATTGCACTTTACATCATACTTAAGAAAAGTATGAGTAGTGGCCAGAAGCCTGAGGTGCAAGACTAGACGCCATAGGTGCAAGACTAGACGCCATAGGTGCAAGACTAGAAGCCATAGGTGCAAGACTAGACGCCTGAGGTGCAAGACTAGACGCCATAGGTGCAAGACTAGACGCCATAGGTGCAAGACTAGACGCCATAGGTGCAAGACAAGAAGCCTGGCGCATGAGTCCTGACGGCTTGGGAGGAGCAGTTAGAGAAACCATCTCTGGCAGATCGCTAAAGTCCATATCAGCAGCACCGGCGCCACCACCTCCGCCAGCCGCGAGAGTATCCTGATCAATCAGAGGAGGCATGCCAACCCAATGATCCTCCTCAGCGGTAAGAACACGAGACGGCTCATGAACGAGTTGCTTACGCGCAAGCTTAGTCTCGTACATCATGACCGAAGACATAGCCTTGAAGTCTTGGCAGCGACCGTCAAGGAGCATCGTCTTGAACTCATCGTACTCTGCGATACAGACAGTGATCTGCTCGTCAGAACCAAGCTCACCAGTCTTACGACCAACAAGATCCTGGATGTAGGACTCAGATGCCTCGAGATAAACAGCATACATGTCGATCCACTCATCACATCCACCAGCACTAGGGAGACCAGTGCCAAGCAGCTTAAGATCAGTTGCAAGAATGTTCATGTGAGTCTCCTCCTTGATCTCCTTCACAGCAACACCATTTGCCTTCAGGGTACCGGTGGCACCATCAAGCATACCTGCAATGAGCTCAGAAAGGTCGCGTACGCCTACACCATTACGCGGCTGGCGAACAAAAACGACATAGTCCTTCTTCGTCTCACTAGACTGCAGCATAAGCAGAACACTTACTGCACCACCGCGAATAAATACAACGCGATTGGCAGTAACACCATTGAAGGTAACATCTGTCGTAATATGAATGAGGCCGGGATTCGGGCCAAACATTGTTACAGCATCGATGCGAACCTGCTGGTACTTGAAGTCTGGGTTCTGCTTATCGGCCCAAGTCTTCATTTGAGCGCAGTTAACTGCCTTCTCAAAGATGGCGGGGTCGACACCCTGGCCACAAATGCAAATATCCTTAAGATTACTAGAATTAATAGTAGTCATTTATTAGAATAATTGTATAATATAAGAATTTTATAATATATAAATTTCAATTTTTTTAGTCTAGATGTTAACCATCTTTTTAGTTTTAATTAAATAGTGGTATGCTTGTAAATAACAATCACATAAATCATCCTTCTTTTTATGTGTTAATAAATAGGTCTTGTGTTCAGGACTAATTAAAGATGCACATTTTTTAATTGCAAAATCTTTACCTTGTTTATATGTCATTTTAGTAGGCTCTTTCTTTTCTTCTACACCTTCAGTTTCTTTTACTTCTGCTACTTCTGCTTTTTTTACTACTTCTACTACCTTTTTTTTTAATTTCTTTATCTTTTTATCATCTAACTCAATCTTTAATACTTTGTCGTCTTCTGCCTCATCCATCTCAGGTACAGGAGATAATTTTAATTTCATACTCGGTGCAATTAAATGAATATCTTCTAATTGAAATCTTTTTTTATCAACTACGCCTCTTATTAAATAATAAGCTTGTAATGTATCTGCAATAGCTTTCATTTTAGGATTTTTAAATGATGGTTGATTTTCAATTAGAACTACATCTACATCTGATAGTTCTGGTAAAGAATCTAAAGCAGTTACAAGATTATATTTAAATTGTGCAGTACTAATTTTATCACATGTTACATTAGTTTCTTTTACCTTATAATTTTTATTTTCAAATGCCTTTCTATGTAAATTACATAAAAATGCATTTCCTAATTTGCATTTTGCTGCTTTTTGACAAACTGTACAAATATCCTTACATTTTTTATCAGTAATATCAATACATGGTTCTTTAACTTCATTTACTTTCCCTTTATGATCTTTACACATTTTATATTTATAAAATAATAAATCAGCATTTTTATCACAAAAAGAACATTTATTATTTATATTTAATAAATCAATAATATCCCATTGCAAGATCTTCATTTTAGTTGTATTTGTATCATCAACAATACAATAAGCTAAGTTTTTAATACCGACATCATAAGAGATTAGTTTCATAATATATCTATACTATAAATTATAATCTTATATATAAATAAATTATTTGATCTTATAAAATAAAAAGAATTAAAAATGTTTTCTACAAACAGGAATATATTCATCTGCTGCACCTACATGCACTTGTTCATTTGTTTGTATAATTCTTTTACTAAATAAAGCAGGTGTTTCATCCATACAAATCTTACAACATGCTTTTAGTAATTCAATGTCATCACATAATGGTAATAGACGGTGAATATCTCCAAAATTCCTTTGATTACTATCGCCATTTAATCCAACAACAAAAACTATTTTGTCATCCAGAAGTGCTTTCTGAACAAAATCATATAGATCATTAAAAAATTGACCTTCTTCAATAAAGATTACTTTTGATTCGTGATATTGAACATGCGTATCAGTATTACCATATACATCATAAAGACTTGTTAATGATATACATGGTTCGGAATCTTTGTTGTGTGAAACAATTTCAGAAGCATCAGAGTATCGTGTATCAATGCCGTTTTTAATTATCATAATTTTATAATTAATTACCTTATATTTTCTAATTAGTTCAATTAATTTAGTTGATTTACCTGAAAACATAGGTCCTAGAATTAACTTTAAATATCCCATGATTTGATGTAAGTATATTAATTAATTATTGTAGATGTGATAAATATGTGAATAAATCAATTTTTTATTAGTTCAAAATAGTTACTTCATAGTAAAATATTTATAAACTCGTCCTTTACGAATATATGATTCATCTAGATCATCAATTGCCTCTTTGGATTCATTTGATGTTAATAGTAAAATGATATATGGATTATATTTCATATCATCAAGGAATCCATTAAATGATGTCTTATCAAAGACAGGAATTGGAATATCTTTATGAGGTACAATAGTTTGTGCATGAATCTTACGAATAGTTGTATTAATCTCATCCATTAAGATAATTAAAGGTTTAGATTTGGATGGTTTAACACGATCAATTAGATTACTTAAAGTGTCATTAGGTTCAATAGGGTTAAAAGTTTTACAAACTGATCCATTTAATTCAATTGCTAAAAGATATGCAATACTGGTTTTTCCAGATCCTGGCATACCATGAATAAATGCAGTACAGTGTTTTTTAAGATTATAAGTTTCTTTTATTTCAGAAACAATATTATATTGATTGATTCGTTGACTTTCAGTTGGATCATTTTCAAATAGAATGTTACGAGGAGTATAATATAATCTAAAATAACTACCTTCCCTATCGTATCTTTCAATTTCAGTTCCTGTGACAATCTGAATCTTTCCCATTTCTATGTCATCATCATCTTTAATTAAAGATTCATATCGTTTCTTAGATAATAGAATGTATAATTCTTGAATTTTCTGGCGTTCTTCAATCTTTTCGAAAATAAATCCTATACAAAAATAAGAAAAAATAATTCCATTATTCTTGCATTCGCCATATTGATATTTATACATTGAACTAACTACCTTATCATTTAATTTCTTTAGTACACTATCAAACTTTCGTTTATCATTAATTACATATAATGATAATCCAAATACTTTCAAAAGAATTAATGGTAATGACCAAATAATTCCAACACTCCCCAAAAGGGATCCAATTAATAGATATAACATATCTTAGTATAATTATTTATCTATTAAGTTATATATACTAATAATTTCAATTTTCTGTTAGCATATGAGGAGTTTAAAAATAAAACTAAGTTGTTTTTTAATAATTTATGCTTTAAAAAAACTGATAATAGAAGTTCTTTAAATTAATATAAAGAAATACTATTAATAAAATTATATGGCCACCTCTATACCCAACGAATCATACGATTTCAATCAAATACCAACAAATGTGAGTGTTTCAACTACTGGAGTAACATTTGAATTAGGCGTAAATGTTAATTTAAAATACGTATTCAAATTGGTCAAGTTGAATGATGTATTAGTTGGAATGAAATATAAGAATGAAATAAAACAAACAGAAGAGGTTAATATGAAGATATCTGCGAAAGCATTTAACAATCAACTAACAATGAAAATGAAAATTGCAGAAGATAAGTATGTTAGTGTAAAGATATTTTTAAATGGTTCAATCCAGATAGCTGGCTCTAAATCGATTGAACAAATAAATAAAGGAATTGAATCCTTAATAAAGATATTAAAGAAACGATATTATGTAGAAAGTTTAAATGAAGAAATTCATTTAGTAGATAGTTATAATTTTAATATTAAGGATTTTAAGATAAATATGATTAATAGTAATTTTTATGTAAGTTACAAAATAAATATTGAAAATTTATATCCACTAGTTATACCTCTATGTGTTAAAGCAAGATTTGAGCCACTATCTCATCGATGTGTAAATATAAAATTTATGCCTCCTGGGGCTAATGCTGATAAAGATAAACCAATTTCTATATTTGTATTTGAAAGTGGTAGTATAATTATTACTGGAGCACGAAATGGAAATCATATTAAAGCTGCATATGAATTTATAACAAATGTTTTAGATGAAAATAGTACAATTGTTAAAAGAAAAGATATTAAATTATATATGAATGTATAAATTGTAAATCAATTAATTTATAATAATATTTATTATAAATTATTTATTCTTTAACGGGTGTTTTTCGTTCTTTAACGATTATTTTTCTGTTCTTTAACGAGTATTTTTTTTTAAAGGATTAGGATTTACTACATGATCATACTTTCTATTTGCTACTTTATCAGGTACATGTATGTTTGGATATAAATTAACTGGCTTATTTCCGTATTTTTGGAAGGCATTATTAATTAATTCATTATTTTGTAGCATTTCCGCTACTCTTGTCTCAATTCTATCTCCCATTGATGGAAAATCTTTTAATTTATTTAATTTGTATACAATTCGCTCATCTAAATTAAATTCATTCATATCTTGTAATGCACTACTTCTTGATCCAGTTGCTGCAGGATTTACTCTTGTCCAACTATTATTAATATCTTTTTGTTTAGAATTCATTTCACCCATAGTTTGTGTACTAATACCTTCATTCCATCCTGATTGAGTAAATGTTCTTCCAACAGTTGTATCTTCACGTGCACTATGTACAGTCATAGCATTTGCATCTGAACGAGATCTTGTATTTTCAATTACTACACGTGATGGGCCATTATATCCATCATAATTTATACTTTGTCTGAAAGTTGGATTGGCGGGTTGATCATTCTTTAAATAAACTTTAGGAACATTATGTAAAGCTGGATTTTGTTGTGGTACATCAATTGCTAATTGTTTTAATGTTGCATTTGCTGGTTGAGTATTAAATATATTTCCTTTTCTTGAATCACCATATGCATGACCATCTTGTGCTGTTTCGGCAGTGGTCTGTCTAATTGTTGCATTTAATGGTTGAGTATTAAATTGTTGGCCTCTTCTTGAATCACCATATGCATGTCCATCTTGTGCTGTCTCGGCAGTTGTTTGTCTCATTGTTGAATTTAATGGTTGAGTATTAAATTGTTGACCCCTTCTTGAGTCACCATAAGCATGTCCATCTTGTGATGTTTCAGCAGTAGTTTGTCTCATTGTTGAATTTGTTGGTTGAGTATTAAATTGTTGACCTAATCTTGTCTCACCATATGCATGACCATCATACCCAGTTTCAGCAGTAGTTTGCCTTAATGTTGAATTCGTTGGTTGAGTATTAAATTGTTGACCTAATCTTGTATCACCATATGCATGTCCATCTTGTGATGTTTCAGCAGTAGTTTGTCTCATTGTTGAATTTGTTGGTTGAATATTAAATTGTTGACCTAATCTTGTATCACCGTATGCATGGCCATCATATCCAGTTTCAGCAGTAGTTTGTCTTAATGTTGCATTTAATGGTTGAGTATTAAATTGTTGTACTTTTCTAACATCACCATATGCATGCCCATCTTGTGCAACTTCTGCATTTGTTTGTCTTAATGTTGCATTTGATGGTTGAGTATTAAATTGTTGTCCCTTGCGTGTATCACCGTATACTACACCATCATTTGCAGGCTCTGCTGTTTCTTGACGTAATGTAGAATTAGTTGATTGCATATTAAGTTGGTGTACTTTTTTAACAGATCCAAAATTATATCCATCATTTGCTGTTTCAGCAGTAGTTTGTCTTAATGTTGAATTAGCTGATTGTTTATTAAATTGAGTACCTTTTCTCATATCACCAAATGCATGACCATCTTGAGCAGTTTCAGCATTTGTTTGTCTTAATGTAGAATTAGTTGATTGAGTATTAAATTGTGTACCCTTTCTTATATCACCAAATGCAGGACCATCTTGAGCGGTTTCAGCATTTGTTTGTCTTAATGTAGAATTAGTTGATTGAGTATTAAATTGGGTTCCTTTTCTTACATCACCATATGCAGGACCATCTTGAGCAGTTTCAGCATTTGTCTGTCTTAATGTAGAATTAGTTGATTGAGTATTAAATTGGGTTCCTTTTCTTACATCACCATATGCCATACCATCTTGGGCAGTCTCAGCAGTGGTTTGTCTTAATGTTGAATTTAATGGTTGAGTATTAAATTGAGTACCTTTTCTTACATCACCATATGCCATACCATCTTGAGCAGTTTCAGCAGTTGTCTGTCTCATTGTTGAATTTAATGGTTGAGTATTAAATGTAGAACCTTTATTCATTTCTTTATTGGTTGGTACACCATCATAATAATTAGGCCCGGTTTCTGTTCTCTGATTATCAAGTAAATAATATGATGGTAAGTTGTTATTATTAACACTTTGTTGACTTGGGCCAACTGATTGTAAGCCATCAAATTGTTTCTTGTGTGGTTTTCTCTTTTTACCATCTGGACTAAATGGTCCAACAAGTGAACCTGTTGCAAGACCTCCGCCATTTTTAAGTTCCATTGAAAATTCGCGAGTTTGTGGTTTAACAATTTGTTCAGGATTGACTGCAGGTTTATTAGTACCATTATTACCCTTACCTCCATGCATGTAATCAGATATTTCAAAAACTTTTTCAGGTCTTCTCTTAACAACATTTGGGTCAACTGGTTGTTTCTGTCCTTTTTGACCTGGTATCACAACACCGTGGTACGACTTTTGCATTCTGTTACCAACACGTTGGTAGTCAATACCAGGTTCAGGAGCTCTATAAGAGTCATGAAATCCAATTGTAGTCATTTCATGATATCCTAAATTGAGACCTGGTTGAATTTGCTCAGGTTGGAAAGGTTTTTCACCTTGACGTAAAACACCTGGAATAAATCTATCTATTAACTCATCTGTTTTAGATGGCATGCCATTAACAAAATGTACATCTTTCATTGGCTTAAAGAAAGCTGGTGGAGCTTCTTTAGGATAATAATGTTTTGAGGATCCAGTAAATAATTCCATCTTTGTCATATTATTATTACTATTAATTTCATCCGTCATTTTTCCACCAATATTATCTACAACGTCATCTCTTCTTCTAAAAAATGGTTGCATATTGTTATGTTTTAATTCAGTATTTTTAAATATACCATATGTCATATCAGATCCTTCAATAAATGGTGTCCAATTTTGTTTAACTTCTAGTTCACAATTAACTGGAATTTCATCTTTATTCTTATTAATTTCACCAAATTTATAATAATCTTCTAAAGTAGGAGCTGCTGCAGCACACATTGTATTATCTAATTTACCAGGAATTGGTAATTTTTCAATTTCATATTGTTCTCCTACTGCGGGCATCTGATTGTAAAAACTTGGTATAACCTTTGATTTTTCAGGGATAAATGAAAGATCTTTAATTTGTTTGACTCTTTTTTTATATTTTTTATTGATTAAATCGACTTCTTTATTTTGATAATCTCTTTTATTAAAAAAAGCAAAATTTTCCTTTACCTTATTATTCGAAGTTTCATTTGATTTCTTTTGTTTATTTGATTTTTTATCAGGTTGTTTATCATGTTCATTTACAATTTGTTGATTTAATATAGATCCTAAATATGCAAGACCGCCAACAGCTAATAATTCCATTATTACTATATAATAATAAAATATTTAAAAAAACTAAATTTATTATGCTAAATTAAAGACAATAAAAAATTATTCCTTAAATATAAATATAGGCTAAATATATAAATTATATATATATTTAGATATAAAAAATTAAATTATTATTATTTAATAAAGGAATATTATATGATAATAATAAATTACATCTTATTTAGTGACATAATATGTATTCCAGTTTATTTTTTAATTGGAGCCCATGCTTGTTCATATTCTATATTATATCCATTTGCTGTTGGAAATTTGCTTGTAGCTTTGCCTGTTTCATTTAATTTATAATAATCTTCTAAAGCAGAAAATTTTCCTACTGAATTATCTAATTTTACAGGAAATTGAACAAAGTTTTTGTCACAACCTTGTGTTTTTTTATATTTTTTTATACCTCTTTTTCTTTCCTCCCTTTTTTGATTTCTTTCTCTTGATACCTCTTCATTTACTATACGTGGGAAAGAACTAAAACGTTCACTTCTAGCAGCTTGTTTATCATGTTCACTCATAATTTGAGTATTTAATACAGTACTAACATATGCAAGACCAAGTAAAGCTAATATTTCCATTATAATTAATATAATATAATAATATAATATAAAATAATATTAAAATATTAAAAACTAAATGCTAAAGTTTACACTAAGATCTTTATGCATTTACTCTAATTTTTGTGTTAAAGTTATCTAAAATCTTTTTGGTTTCATATCTAGTTTGAACACCAAAACGATCCTTATCATTTTTTACTTTATTTCCATAGAATACCCATTCTTTAGGATCAATTATTAAATCAATCCAGCGATTGTAATCAGCATATGTATATTCTTTAACATCTAAATCTAATCTAGAAAATTGGTAATCTAAAAATTTATTACATAATTTATTTTCTTTTTTAAAGTCTTCGTGTGCTTGTCTTAATGCAGCGTTTTTTACTTTTAATAGATTACCAGGAGTGCACTTAGTACTATCCCATCCTCTGTCAGTTAATAATGATTCGATTTCAGTTCTTTTACTTACATCTTTAGTATCAAGTTCACCAGTTGCTCCGTTATTACTTGTATTTCTATTTGCACGAGGACCTACAAGAGAGTGGCAAGATACATCATTTGCCCATGTACCAGTATAAAGGCGGTAATTACCTGGTGCTGTTTCTTGTCTTACTGTTTCTGGGAAATAGCAGCTATCATATTTTCTTTTGGAAAAATGGCCAGACATTTAATATAATATATAATTAGAAATATATTATATTTAATTGATTTTATTTTTTATATGAAATTTAAATTATTTTTTAAAATCCTTTAGAACTTGGCATTTTCATATTAGTAGGAACTACATCTCTGTCGCATAAAAAGGGTGTGATTACTACGTTATTGACGCAACCAGTGTATGCATTACTCTTTTTAGCGTTATTTCCAGTATAACCACAAGCTATATATTTTTGTGTAGCACATTTGGTTAATGGAATAGTTCTGTATTGTAATTCAGATTCTACATCAGTGCGAACGCCAATAGATGTCCAATTATTAGGAATCTTAGATCCATTATTTTTTTTGCATGTTAATGAGTTTTCAAATTTGCCATTATATAACTCATAGAATAATGGTTCTACACTAGTCATTGTTCTTTGTTTAAAAGCACAGTCATCGTACAAGGTTTTATTGAAAATACCAGACATATAATATAATTATATAAGAAAAAAATTAAATCTATATTAAATTTTTTTAAATTAAATTCTTACTTCTAGCATTCTTATAATTTAAATATCGAGTATCTACTCCTTGTCTAGGAAATGGTAATTCTTCACGATTTACTACAAAATAATCGATTGGTAGTTCTTGTTCACGTGTATATTCAAATTGTCTTATATCTAAACTATTTGTTCTTGTTTCATCTCCTAAATATGTATCATTAATACTTTTTGCATCTTCAAATCCTCTTCCATATGTTTTAAGAGGAGGCACTAAATAATCTGAATAATCTAGATTATTTTTTCGAATTGCACTTTTAAAAGTAAAGACTTGTCCAGCATTTTTTACAGATTTATCAAAATCTTGTAACACTGATAATTTAGTATATGACGCATTTAACATGGTATTTCCACCATCTGTTAACTTATCAAAATCTATTGGTGCATATCTACCTGTATCTAATGCCATTTCTTGTAATTTTTTAGGATCATGAATTCCATATTTTAATTCAGATTCAACACCAACGTTTAACTCTTGATTGTTCTTTGTCATTGGATACATACCTACGGTAGATATAACAGTATCTTTAATTTTCTTTAATTTATTATTTTTATCAGCTACTTGTAGATTATCATAATTAAAACCTTGATTTATATATTTTAATTTTTTTCTTTGTTCAGGATATAAATCTTTAGAAGTAATATTTCTATTCATAATATATTATAATATATATTTTTAATTATATTATAATATTAATTTAAACAATTAATATTAATTATGTTAATGGAAAATAATTTAATTGAATTAGCTAAATTAATGTTTGGTAGTTCTCCGAAAGATGCATATGCAATTCAAATGCAACTTGAGAATTATGATTGTATTGAAGATTTGTTTGAAGTACTATTACATTTATTTATTTATGGTTATAAGATAAAAGAGATGAATGTTAATAATATTAATGAATTAAAACCATATTTTAAAAGTATTGGGGTCAATTTTAATATAGATATGATACCATATTCTGAATTAGAATTTGTTGCAAATGAAAGATATTTAACAAGATATTGTAATATAATGCCCCGTTCTTTTGTTGACTATGAATTTACAAATCTTGGATTTATGTTATCACGAAACTATATATCAGTTGATTCCATAGATAATATGCGAGCATGTTATATACATGAAATACCAAATAATTTCGTAGATTCATTTATATGCTATATTAGTTTTAATTTTAAACTATAAGCTATAAAAATTGATTTTAAAACATATATAATAATATTATCATATTATTATATAATTATTTATAAGATATAATGAATATAGTAAATAATCCACTACATATAGTTAGCGATTCTGATCGCATAGGAAACAGTAAAACAAATGATTGTATTATTTGTTTAACAAATAATCCGGAATGTATTAAATTTAAGGGATCTTGTAAATGTAGTCCATTAATACATCAAGCATGTTTAGATAAATGGTTGTCAACAAATCAATTAATGTGTCCAATATGTAAAAAAAAATATACAACTATTGAAAATAAACAACTACCCGCACAAAATGAAGATCAACAAAATAAGAAAAATGAAGAATGTGTTGCATGTTGTTTATGTGTATATATAATATGTGGTATATTATGTGGTATACTAGGTAATGGTTAATTTATACTAGGTAATGGTTAATTTATACTAGGTAATGGTTAATTTATACTAGGTAATGGTTAATTTATACTAGGTAATAATTCATAGATATTAACGATATCTTAAATCTCCATAATCCATACAATTTGTACCATTATATTTACAATTATTATCAGGTTCATCCCGAGTGCTTCCAATAAATTCTAAAAATTCTCCATATTTATTTGATGGTGGATTAGATTTATAATATAATTGACCAGTTCTTTTTTCAAAAACATCTTTTATATTTCTATTTAAATTATTATAATAATTATTCATAATTTCTTTATCATCTACTCGACATGAGTCTAGACCATTAAATTCAAATAATTCATTCATATATGGATTATCAACTGTTGACTTCCTACATTTAATGTCATCACTAAATTGTTCTTTAATATATAAATTTTTAATAATTAAAATTATTGTGATTAATGCAATTGGCATAGTTACATATTCAGATCTCAATATTAAAAATAATATAAATATATATATTAAAAACATGATTGATTTATCAAATTTTACATCAATATCATCACTAATAGTGAAAATAAAATCTTGATAATATATATTAAAAAAATTTATTATATCAAAAATCTCTTTCATATAATAAATAATATATTAATTAATAAATTCAAAAATTAATTAATTCATAAACTAGTCCATATCTAATGTTTTATCTTTTAAATAATTCTCTAATTCATTTAATTGATCTTCGTTTAATGGTTTTATATTTTTCTTATCTTCTTCATCTTTATTTAATTTTTCTAACATTGAAACTCCTTGTTTTTCAATAACAGATGCCATAATTTCATCTAATTTACCACCCATCATTTTATTTAGTGATTCACCTATACCACCAGCTCCTCCTAAACTACTTAACCCACCCGCTAAACCTGCTAAACCCTCCATCCCTCCAGCGCCTCCCTTTCCTTCCATTAATCCAGCTAATCCTTCCATTCCACCTTTTCCTCCCATTAATCCAGCTAATCCTTCCATTCCTTTTCCACTCATTAATCCACTTAGAGCACCCAAACTTTCTAATCCTTTTGCACCACCAAATCCTTTTTGACTTGCTAGATTTGCTAAATGGGCTAAACCTACTGTTTTTTCACTAATATTTTTTGAATTATTTTGAGCACCAGCTGCATCAGCTTCCCCGCTAGTTTTTCCTGCTTCTGCAGCCATTTCATTTAGTTTAGACATATCAAACATTTTACTGATGTCTGGTAATTCCATTCCTTCTAACTTAGACATATCTATATTTTTTGTAATTTCTCCTGGATTATTTAATAAATCAGGTACTGCACTCAAAAATGAACCAAAGTCAAATTCACCAGATTCAAACATCTTTGAATAATCTTGTGCAAGATTTTGTAAATTACTCATTAATGCTTCTCCAGGATTCTCTGATTTATTAATTGTACCCATATTATCAGTCAATTTACTAATCATTTCTGTTAATAGATTACTTGCTTTAGTCTTTGATTCAGGAGTAGAATTTGCTTTTAATTTTTCAAACATCCCATTAACATCCATATTTTCAATTTCATCGTGTAAATTGTCAAAAAGCTTTCCTAAGCTTCCACCTTCCATAGATTTAGTTAAATTACCAAATAAATTTTCATCTTTTACTTCTAATGTTTCTTCAATTGATAAATATAATAATGTAATATTATCCCATATTTTTTCAACAACTTCTTCTCTTTCTTCACCCTTAAGATATGCATATAAATTTATCTTTTGTAAAATTTCAGTATCCTTATTTTTATAAAATATCAATTTATTTCTACTTAATAAGTATCCTTTTAATTTTGAATCATTTTTAATTGCCTTATAGAAACGTCTAATTCTTTCATTTATTTTATTTGAATCAGTGTCAGCATTACATTTTATTACGTTACAACCATTATAATATTTAATTAAATTATTAAATATATCAGTTGTTTGTGCATTAATTGTAATTTCAGATGGGTTACTTTTGATTTCTTTATTCATATATTTATTAACTATATATTTGTTTTTAAGTTAACATATTTTATAAATAATTAATTTATAAAATATAATTCAAATTGTTAAAGATTAATCAACCATTTACTAATGTAAAATATCTAGCTCCAATATAACATAAGATGTTTAAATAATAAAAAAATATATCCTTTTCACTACCAGATAATCTTTGAAATAAACTCTTAAATTTAAAAATTTTATTTATTACAGAAGTTCCTTCATATTTTCCCTCAACTTTTTTAATCTCTTCATTTTCCGTTAGAAAAAAATTAATATCTTTTTCCTTAATTTGGGGATAAAATTCTAATACATTTATATTAAATTGATCTATTACTAAAGTATGATGCATTTTTGTTACATCTTTAAAGACACCAAAACAATAGGATAAATCACTATCATTTTTAATTATTGAATTTAATTGTTTGAGTAAATCATATAGAAAATCATTAAATAGTGTAATTAAATCATTTCTAGATAGTGAATCAATTTCAGATGTATCAATATTATCCATTTATATATTATTAGTAATAATATTTATTATTATTTTTTTATATTAATATTAACTTTAATATTAAATTTAATTTTATTATTCTAATA